>VTLG01016183.1_pt1 | contig 59352 bp, 68 predicted proteins | sample 4694571 | NCBI WGS metagenome assembly VTLG01 (sample SAMN12604809, study PRJNA352737) | marine metagenome | biome: ENVO:00000447; feature: ENVO:00000209|ENVO:00000569|ENVO:01000036; material: ENVO:00002151; isolation source: viral sequences binned using virsorter ...
AACTAATTGTAATTGTATTGGCATTATCATCATATGTAACACCAACATTAGTTCCAGCAATTAAACCCTCACCAGCTGTAGTTGAACCAGCAAGATAATCCATTGTTCTTTCAGCAGTATAGAATTGGTTTGTTCCTTCTGCAACATCATCAGTTGTTAATGTATCAAACTCAACTCCATCTTCACTAGAGTTAACTTTTAAATATTTACCAGCTGCACTATTGTAGTTAGCAGGTGTTTCGTTTAGTCCACTAAATGAACTTGTACCAGCAGTAAATGACATTACTCCAGTTGAACTGTTATAAGATAAGTCTCCAGATGCACTGATTTGTCCTCTGACATCAGCTGCATAAGAACCTAAGTCGGTTATTCTAAGTGCAGAACCATCTTTCTTGTAGTCTCCTACAACATTTATATCACCTGTAATTTTAGTTGTATTAGATGCACCAGTCTCTATTAGAACATCATCTCCAGTTGATTCTAACTGAATTCCATATCCAGTAGCAGGAGATGTAATAACTGCATCTGCATCTGAGTTAAGTACAACACCACCAGAGTTAATATTGTAAATTGAACCAGTACCAGTCTTTGTCCACTGAACTGTTTGTGATGCTTGTGCAGTTGCAGTACCTTCATAAGAACCAGTAAATGATTTGATTGATATAATATCACCAGAAGTTGTTGAACCAACCATAGTAATACTTGAACCATTAGCTGCAGAATAGTTTGTACCATTCCTTAATAGTGTTCCATTCTTGAACACCATCAATCTGTTTACAGAATACTTAAGGGTATTCCCAGCTGCATCTGCACCAGTAAACTCTTCATTAGTTCCACCAGATGCACTAAATTCATATTCATCAAAATAGAAATACTCGTCAATAATACTATTGACTGCATCTACTAGTGATCCTTTCTGTCCAGTTCTTAGACTTCCAATACCACCAACATCATCTACGAGGTCATTATGACTGACTCGTAAATCTTCTAATGTTTGTGAATTACTTACTGTTAATGCCATTATATTCTACCCATTAATTCTTTTACCATTCCCTTAAGTTCAAAGACTTCGGTTTTTAGTTCTGTTATTTCATCTTGTTTTGCTTTCATGGTAATCTTTCTTTGTTTATATGCAAGATAACCATCTCTATCAGTATTTATGATAGCACCATTACTCTCATCTTTAACAAGATGTTCTTTATCTTTTACTCTACGCAAGTGCCAGTCCTCTAAATGATCGGAGAGCTGGAATTCTACTTGTTTGTTTACTCTTCAATACAACTTTAATTGAGAATCCTATAAACTCATCTAAGTTTAGTGCATTATAATCATATGACCTAAATTGAGAACTGTCTGCATCTGGAACATTAGTTGTTCCAAACTGTATCCAACCTTTAGAATCAAATGGTGTACTATCATCTTGATGTTGTAGTTTATAATATGTTAATATTTGTGTATCACCATCAGAGGTTGTTGGTCTATATCCATCGAACATAACTTTAAGTTCTGTAGCAGGATTTTCTAATTGGACTCTCTTAGTAATGTATATACAACTATTACTATCACCTTCTGCAACTTCTGATTCAGTATATGTTGAGTTAGTTGCAATATCACTTGCACTATCAACATAGTTTACTCTGTTCATAGTTCCTATTATACCAGCACTGTTTAAATCTACTACTGGAGATACTCTTGATGTATAAGTTGTTTCCCCAGTTATATCTGATTTACTAGACATATCAAGATTTAATTGTAGTCCTCTTACATTTCCCATCTCTTCATATTCATTTACAAAAGAAGGAACCATAGCTGGACTTGCAAGTGAGTTGTTATCATCAATAACTACTACTGCACTTGTTGTTCCTTTACTGTAAGAACTTGTACTTCCTTGTGGAGAGTTTGCACTTGTTGTAAATAAATTCGGTGTGATACCAGTCTTAGGCATAACTAAGTTTCTGATTGATGGATGTATAATATCAAAGTATAAGTTTCTACTTGCATATACAGCTGTTCCACCACCTCTTACATTCTCTATACCACCAAGACAATGACTATTTAAGTTAACATCTATCTCATAGGAGTCCATATCATAACTAGCAACATTATTATGAGTTGCATTAATTAGACTGATAGGTATACCACCTAAAGTATCTCCTACTGAATTAACTGTAAATGTAACAAATGTTGAGGTTCCACTTCCACCAACTCCATCGTTTCTAATTTTTAATACATCTGATGTTGAAAAACCAGAGCCAGGATTGTTAATTGTTGCAGAAGTTATAGTATTGGAATTACTTAATACCATCTCTACTGTTGCATCTGTAGCTGCACCTGTTGAATTATTATATAAAGTTGCTGTTGTTGTTCCAGCAGCTCCAGTACCAGATACAGTTCCAGCAGTTATTTGTGTTAATGAATCTGTTCTATCACCAACTACACCTTCTATTACAACATTAGAATCTGTATCATACATTCCATGTGATAATTGGTGAACTTTAAATCTGTTTCCATCACCACTTCCAATAATTTCTATTGGGTCTTCCCATCTTCTTGAAGAATAATTTTCCTTTGTTTGTTCGTTGTATTGAGTGTTTGATGACTGAGCATAACTACCAACCTCTCCATACTTGTCATTTTCTAATACTAAAGTACCACTTGATACAAACTTAGCACGATAAATTGTAAACTTAAGGTCTTGCATCTCTTCGGTAGTCCATGTAGAACTGTTTTGAGATTTGAATAGAACACCAGCATATGGTTGTTCATCAATAGGTTCTTGTGTATGAACATCAAATTTACCCATCTCTCCAGTCCAACAATGATATTCGTTAGAGTTGGATGTTACAACAAAACAATACTCTCTGTCTGGTTGAACATATATTGGATGTTTAAAATCGAATGTTGTTACAGTTTGTCCATTAGAACTTGTGTTTACATCCTCTGGATTTTTAACTACTTCTGAGCCAGGCAATATCCTTTGTGTAGGATATCCATTTTCCATTTCTCTAATATCTACTGTTACTGGTAAACCAGTTGAGTCTTTAGTAGAGAAATAAAGATCAATTTTAGTTAAGAATGCACCCTCTTCATTTGTATCAGTAACCAAGAATGATTGTGCAAGTGGGTCAATCCAAACAACTCTTGGAGTACCTTCTGTTTCTGTTTGTTTATCTTCTCTTGTAACTATTGAACCAGTCATTGTTTCACTAACAGCTGTTTGTACTATTCTTGCATTTCTTGTTGATGTAATAGTTTTCTGATGATGTGCCATTGTACCACTTGCAGTAAATTGTGCTTCTGCACTAGTAGTTGATTTTGGATCATCTATTGATGCACCATTTGTCAACTTCATTGTTCTTGTACCAGTTGCAAATGATGGATTCTCAGTTGGAATACTAAATGTAAATATACACTTACCATGTCCATCTGATAAAACTTGTGTTCCTTTTGCAGTTGCACCACCTACACCATATGTTGCACTTGAAGGTGTACAATGTGCATTAACTTGAATACCATCAAAGTACACATTCAATGCACTATTAGGTTTCATGTTTTCTGCTGTACATGTAATATCGATACCTCTCATAAATGGAACTGCATCCATCTTGACTAGTCTATCATTTTCGTGTCTTACTATATCTTCAACTACTTGTGTTTGTATACCACTTCTTGCAGATGTAGTTGGTGTAGTTGTAACTTCTGTCCATGATGACCTTGTACCAGCAGTACCCTCTGAGTTGACTCTTCCACCACCATCCCAGTTATCAACAAACGGCTCTATCTCATCCCATGCAGGCTCAAAGTCGTTTATTAGACCTTCTCTTCCCCACTGTCTCCACATACCTCGACCACCACCTTGTCTTCGGATAGTTTCAATTGGTAAAGTTTCTTCTTGTTGATTTTCTATAGTTGTTACTGGAACACCTTGTGATGTTTGTTGCCATTCGTTCCAGACTGTACCTACACCAGCAAGTGAATTGATTGCATCAAAGTTTCCTTCTATACTATTGTGTACATCTGGTAATTGTGTTCTTTCGTGCCATTGGTCTGCATCTGGACTTAATATTAAGTTACCAATAAAGTTTGCAATATTAAATGGGTTAACATTTAATTCAGTTGAAGCTTTATCTGCTGATAACCATGAATCAGAATCAAATTTTAATGTTGCAATGTTATCATTAATAACAATGTTGTTTGATTTATCTGTATTAGCAGATAGTCCTGCTCTTGCAGTATATCCAGCTGGTCTTGCAATGTTATTTTGTTCATCCATTGCAATTTGATAGTCTGAATGTGCTGGATTACCTACACCATGACCCTTAAATGCATCTACGATGAATCCAGATTTAAACTTATCAAATCCATCGTCATCTAAAACTTGTAAACTGTCAGTTGTTGTTTCTAACATAGACATTGTAACTGCACTTTCGAGAATTGATAATCTTTTTGACATTCTATCAATGTCTCTCATTGTGTATCGTCTATGATTCTTTAATTTTATTGTTACATCTTCTGCAAAGGTTGTGTATGCTGGAATTCTTACTGTTCCAATTAGAATTGCATCTTCGATATCTCCACCAGCAATTGGATTCAATGATGACTCACCTTTAGATACTATAAAATCACCTTTAGAAGTCAAGAAGAGTTTATCTACTCTTGCAAGATAGTGTGTTAAATCTACAGTGTGGTTTGCACCAATCTTATGAAGGTCTACAGTATGAGCACCACTTCCAAAACTTTGTGTTCCATATGCAAAAGGATAAGAACCTAATGCAGACACATCTGGTGGAGTTGCACTTGTAACTGCATTGAATGCTGAACTATCTACAGTCAATGTCGGTGCAACTGCTGGACGACAGTCTATTGAATCTCTTAATCTAAATTGACCACTAGGTGTAAATGAAGCATTAGGATTAATTCTATCTGCAACATAATGTGGTATTTCTTCATACTCTAATCCAGAATATGAGGCAGCAGTAAAGTAGTTACCAGAACCATGTGTAAAGTAATCAACAATAATTTTTAATTTACCAGAAGGTGTAGGTGCTTGTTGTTTTCTAGTTATGTATGCAAGTCCATAGTAACCATCTTTTTGACCATCGTCAAGTAAGAAACTGTTAGTAACTAATGGAGAACCTACACTAACACTTGCACATGTTCCAGCAGCTCCTGCTTCTGTTGTAATTGCTTCTGAGTTTTGAAATCTTTTATCTGTTAAGTAATAGAAGAAACATGTACCACCATCGTTCTCTATTAATACACCTCTTGCACCAGAGACACTACCTTTTAATAGTGTTCCAGCATCTGTTATTGCAACACTGTTTCCAGAGTCAGCAGTGTATACAAATGAAGGAGGCATTGCATTAGTTGTAGTCGAACTACCACCATACGACACAGTAGAACCGCCTTGATAGATTGCTCTTACCTTATATACATCTGGAACACCCAGAGATATATCTTCATGTTGATATCCTAATCCATATATTGCTGGGTCTGCTGTATTTACATCTATTACTGTAGACCTCTTCATGGTCTTTGTTGCTTCACCAGTAGTTGCCCTTATAACTGTATAAACAACTTTACATACAACACCATTTGCTGGTACGGCACCACCACTAATTTCTAATCCATCTGTACCAACACCATTGAATGTTGTTGCACCTACTGGAATAGCTGCACCAGTTGATTCGTTTGTTATTACATAATCTTCTACAGATTTTGTAGCAAAGGTTTCTCCACTAGCAAGTGTCGGAATTGTGATTTTACTTGATGCAACTGTAATTAGTCTTTGTCGTCTTACTACTTCTCTATCACCACTGATTGTCTTAATACCTCTATGTGGTAATCCAGAGATTGCAACTGTTTGGTCTGGTTTATAAATCTTTGGTCTTGACCTAATGATAGTACCATCAAAGGCTGCACTTAGGTCTGCTGTTAAATCAACAGAAGTATCTGATGCAACTGTATTAACAATTCCAGTTTCACCATGTGGGAATAAAATTTTATCCCCTTCTTCTAGTTGGTTTGTAAATTTGGATGCAACACCAACTAATGCATCTAAATCACCAGAACCAATATATGCAGTTCCAGTTAATGCTGTGTTGTCATCTAATACTAAGTCTGCACCAAAAGCAGCTGCACCACCTTGATTACCAGCAGTCTGATGTATTCTTCGTACTCTATGAATGTTGTATGACCTTACTGCACTTGTTGTTGCAGTTTCACTAGAATTGTCCATTCTTGTTACTGTTTCTGATGAATTAAATACACCAGTAACATTAACTAGGTCTAATGATGTTGCAGAAGAAGTTGTACTTGCAACTGTACCTATTGCATTACTAGTTGCACCCTTAACTTTTGCACCAGCAGTAAATGAAGATGAACCAACTGTAAGTTTAGTATACATCTGAATATCAAATAGATATATTCTATAGTTCGTACCATCGTTATCAATTGCACGAACTCTAGCAGTACCTATTGCATTACCACTACCATTACCAGAACCAGATGACCCCAATGCAGTGTCATATAATGTAACTGTATTAAAAGGGTTTACTGTTCCTTCATCACCCAAGTCTGGTGAACCATACATGTTTTCTACTTTAATATAGTTACCAATTCTAAATGGTGATTCTACATCATTTCTAGTTGTAAAGTCTCTTGCCTTATCGAATGTAACAAAGGTTTGTGATGCTTTGTTTACTCTATATCCTTTAACATATGCAGTACCAGCGGATATGTTTGCAATAAATTTTGCATGGTCTCCAGCTGGTGTATCTGTTGATTTGTAGATACCATTGTTTGTTTCGTTATTAAAGTGTTCTCTAAATGCAACTGAGAAAGGTTGTAGTGCATAGTCTCCACTTTCGTCATATGTTCTTTGTGCAAGAGAATCTTGCAGTCTTGAATATTCTGTTATTTCTGTTCTTTTTGTTACGATACCCTTTTCAACTCTCATCAATTCGATGAAGTTAGTTGAGTCTGTTGCAGTTATAGATTTCTTTGCAAGAGTTAAGGATATTTGAAGTCTGTTTGCGCCTGGAGCATTTTCGTTTGTAGAACCTTGTGCATTATCTAATAAACTTGTATCTAATGTAGAGTCTATTAAAGTTTCTGCAACATCTAATCCAATCTTGTAGGATGGAGTTGCAGAATATTTTTCTAGAATTAATGTTTGTTTAGGTACTCGAACAAAATGTCCTCTAGTGTATATAATACCTTCTGCAATACTTACTGCACTACCTTGTACAGAACCCACATCTGATAAACCAGATTGTGAGAATACTTTAAATTCATTATTGTCGGATGCAGAAGTATATGCACCAGTGGTTGCATTTGCAGTTACACGAGATATCTCTTCTCCATCTTGGAATTCATTATAGAATGTAGAACCAGAGTTTCCAGTTCTAAGATATTTTACGAATAGTGTTAGTGGGTCATCGGTTGTCTTGGCAGTAGTTTCTACAACCTTTGCAACTACTCCTGTAGTTTCACCTTGATATATTTTACCATTTGCATCTGCACGAAAGGATTCGGTAGATGAAGTTCCACTTCCATTTGGATTAGTGTCGTCAACCTTTACTGCAAAATACTTATCGTCATAAGTGCATCTTGCACCCATAACGATTGCACCTTCTTTAAATACATGGTTACCAAATCTTTCGATTTGAGCCTGCAATATCGATTGTAATTGTGTTAGTTCCCTTGCCTGTATAGCAACTGATGGTTTAAACAGAACTCTATGAAAATTCTTAGAGTCTGAGTAATCATCATAATAGGGACTAACATTAAGGTCTGTCTTTTGAGCCACTGTTAGTTATCCTACATTTCTATAATTAATTTGATGTCCTCAATCTGGTCAGCAGCCCTTGCTACTGCACCACGATTTTCTATGTATACAATGTCCCCAGAGTTTCTTTGAACTTCTGGTCTTGTTGAATCTACACTAGAGATTGTACCAAGACTTGCACCAGCAGAACTGTATACTGTATCACTTGCACTAAAGTCATTATATAGGTCTGTTGAACCAGTAGATGGTAAATAAGATATAATCCTATTTGTTGAGTCTACTGAAACTACGATACCCGCTGCACTACCAGCTGCAAGAGTAGATGCATTTCTAATCTTGTCATCAACTGATGGCATAGTAGCACCAGATGCCATTGTAAAAGCATTAGATGCACTTAATGTACTTGCACTTGATAAAGTATTTGTTCCTATGTTTGTTGGGTTTACAATAAGACCTATTTGTCTGAAATCGTTATCAGTTGGGAAGTCTCCACTTCCTTCTGCATACTCAAGTCTTGAGTTAACGATAACATAGTTTCCACCTAGTTCTTCAACTGGGTCTGCACCATGTCCATTCTTAGGACTTACTATAACATCAAAAGTTGCACCATTACCAGAACCAGCAGCTGCAACAAAGGTTGCACTATTAATACTTGCTACTGAATATCCAGAACCTACTGCATTAATTGATGCAGCTGATACTGCACCAGATGCTACTGTTATACTTGCAGTTCCAGAGGCACCATCCCCTGCTATTGCAACTGTATAAGTTCCATTGGTATATCCACTACCACCAGCAGTTACTCTGATGTGTTCTATAGTACCATCTACGGCACCATTTTCTACATCCCACTGTGCAGAACTATCATCTGAAGCTGCAGTTCCTAATGCACCAGAATCACCTTCTACAGCAGTCTTTGCACCAAGTGTTTTCACTGGTATAAAGTCTGATGTTACGAATTTGATTACATCTGATGCAGATACAGAATACATAAATTTCCATTTGTATCCATCTGACTCAGTTGGTATTGCAACAGTAGTGTGGTCTGGTTTAACAGTTGATTGAGCACCACTGTTATTTGATATACATTTATATACATTATAGTCATCTGTCATTACATAGAATGTAGATGCCCATAGTGTAGATGCACCACTATTTGATGTGTTTGAAGATGAGTAATTGTGTCTATACTCATCATATACTGTATCACTTGTCCAGTCTCGTCTTACAATGGCATGACTAACATCTGTGGAAGCTACTTTTTTAAGTGCTACCATGTTTGCATATGCATCATACTCATCATTTAAAGAGTCTACTGGAGTCGGTGGATTAGAATCGTCTGACCATGCAGATGGTCTACCAATAAACATATACATGTCATTTCCAGACTCCGAAGCAACTTCACGAAATTGCTTTGCATTGTGCAAACGAAATTTTTCTGTTATAATCGCTGCCATTTGTTTTTCCTTCCTCTAATTTAAAATAAATTTTTAATTTAATATAAGGTATTTATATAACTTTTAAGCACCAGATTGAACTGATGCAGAAAAAGTTAGACTTGTTCTCATACCTTCGTTAATTTCCAATTCGGATATAGGTATATTTCCATATAAGGTACTTATATCACTAATTTTAACACCCTCGTAAGGTGCTTCTACAAGCAATCTACCTGCCACATTCTCCATAAGAATGTTATCACCATCTTCCTGTGTTATTCTTTCCTCAAACTTAAGGTTTTGAGAGAAACCTATTTTAGATAAATCACCTAGTGTTGGCCCAACTGCTATTGTAGGAGTTGGTAATATACTAGATGACATCTCTTGTACTAATGCACTATCATCTTCAAAGACTATTCGTCCACCATAAGATTCATTTGCAATGTACATACTTCCAAAGTTTGGTGTTCTTTCAGTTACCAACTTAACTGCAACTTCTATATCTGTTGCATCTTCTATTTGTAACTTGTTACCATCCTCTAGTAATAATTCTTCTGTTGGGTCTACTGTCCACCCATTATTGTAATATTGTTTTCCATCTGTAGTAACACTTGCATTGTATTCTTCCCATCTAGGTTCTAACATTAGATGTCCATGATTTGGTTCTGCAACTAATCTAGAACCATCTTCTGCAATTAGTTGTTCGTGGTCTGAAATCCTAACTGAGTTATATCGTTTTGAATCAGATGGAACTTTATGTTCTGTTCTTCCTGTTGCAAGGTTATTCAATATTGAATCTCTACTTGCACTTTGTATTGTATCACCCCAATCTAAACCACCAGTTATGTTTAGGGTTGTTGATGTATTAGATGCAGACTTGTCTTGTCTTGTTCCTTGTTGGTTTGCATCCTCTTTACTAGAAGGTACTACTACAAGAGTCTTACCACTTTTAGTATTTGCACTTGCAAAGGTTTGAGTTACGATAACATTCTTAGTTCTATTCTTCATTACAGTATCGTAGAACTCATTAGGATCATCTGCACTTAGAACTTTACCTCTACCTATAAATCCATTTAGATAATCTGCATGTGCATAAGGTTCTGCACCACCTTCTGTTGCAGTCTTACCACTTACTGCTGTTACTGTTTCTGTTTGTACTTGTTCTTTTGGTTCAAACTCAAATGGATGATGTGATTCTACTTTAGTTGCAGTAAAGTAAGTTGTGGATAATGCAGTGTTCTTAATATCTTCTGTTGTAAAGTTTCCTACATTACTTCCATAAGGTTCGGTTGCACCTATCCAAAGTATCACATACTTGTTGGTTGTATCATGTTCCATGACACGAGCTTGTACTCCAGATGTTGCACCTTTAACTATTGTACCTACTGGTAATGTTGTATCTAATGTGGTATAATATATCCTGTGGTGTGCATAATGTGGATTGATATCAAGTTCTTTGATAACTTCGTGTCCACTTGCTTGTACATTTGCACGAATAATTCTGTCGTATAATCCAACATCTGTTTCTGTAATTGATTCTCCAGCAATCCATGCTTGTCCAGAACCTTGATCAGTTTTAACATTTGCATGTGCAACTGAGGCAACCTCTGCTTTCTTACCAGAAGATTCTCCTACAATACCCCAAGGCAAGTGTAATGCATTTTCGGATGTTTGGTTAGTCTGCCATGCCTCTATACTTGGTACTGGAAGACCCCAACCAGAATAATGATTATAACTACCATCAAGATATAAATGATTAACTGGGTCTTCTAGTAAGTATTGTTTAATTGCAGTGTTGTCTGGAACCAGACTTTCAACTGTAAGTTTAGTTCCATCTACTGCAACAACCTTCATTCTTAATGTACTTAAATCTCCACTTGTCGTCTTAAATTGATTCTGGTAAACATATTCTCCAACTGTAAAGTCGGTTGCACCAGCAGGACTCATTGAATCTGTTTCTAATGTTAGTTCCATCCTATCATTAACTAGGAATCTTTCAGATGTCATTACACCTTCATCATTCTCTAGTAAGATATTATCTTCTGTTCCATAGAAGGTATCTACAGTTGTTCCTGTATCTGTTCCATCTTCCAATATAATTTTAACTGGGTCAATCTTAGAACCAATGTATAAAGTAGGAACGAATGACCTTGTAGTTCTTGTTCCATCAAAGTTTGCATTGTAGATAGTTGCACGAGAATCTATATCAGAACTGATTGCAACTTCTCCAAAGAAGATTGTACCTGCTGGGTTCAATAACTGTTTGACAATGGAACGATATTTGTTTATACTCTCACCAACCTTAATAACATATGAGAAGTCTTGGTAGTAATAAGAGTCATGAATTCTTTGTGATGTTACTGATGGGAATCCTTTATCGTCTGTATAGTTCCCATCTATTTTTGCAACTACTGGATTTGTTGCACGACCTGTTGCAACATTTGTTCTTTTAACAAACATTGTTTTACTGTCTGATGTAGTTAACTTTTCTCCTTCTTTAAAGACACCACTTATATCTTTTAGATTAACTAGTTTTCTATCACCATCATATTCTTGTATTGTTCCAGTTGCACCAGATATAGAACCAGTAACAGTAGTGTTTGCAACTAAAGCTGAACTTACACTTTCTACAACCATTCTTTGTGGCCATGATGGAAGACCACCAGACTTGTCAAAGTGGTTACCTTCTGTTATAATTCTTAGTTTACCTGCTGTACCAATGTCTTTACCAAAACAACTTATATGTGCATTAATACCAGTTGTTAAATCTGTGTTCTTAACTACTGCTGTTACAGTACCTACTTTTATGGTATCACCAATCGCTGGTTTAGTTGTATGTGTTACAGTACGAGATTTACCAACTACTAATTTCCTTATTGCAGTATCGTGTTCTACAATAGTTCCCCATTCAGTTGTACCAGCATTGTCGGTTAATGAATCACCAACATTAAATGCTGGTGTGGTTCCTGTATCTGTATAGAATATATGACCACCAACAAATGCTTTAGGTAATGAAGTAAATCCATAACCCTCATCAAGAACTGTTACTCTTTTAATTGAACCTGTTGGGTCTGCACCAGATTGGTCATAAAGTAAATTACCACCACCTGTTCCATCTTCTAATACAAGATTAGTCTCGTCTGGTTGTGGGAATACAAGTATCTTTTGACCACCAGGCGAAGGTGATACATATTTGGCATGTGTACTATCTGCATAGTCTCCAGTAAATGTAACTTTACTACCAGTAAGTGTAATGTTATTATCACCTTTTACATGTTCGTAACTAGTGAATACTTCTCCAGTAGTTGAATCTGTTTCGTTAGTTCTTTCAACAAAAACTACAACCTTCTCTGGGTCATAAACCATCATGTGATTATGTGCATCTAAACCAGTAAACTCTACTTGTCCAGTTGTTGCAAGATATTCAAGTGAACCAAATGTAGTACCAGACTCTAAGAATATGTTTCCAGATGTTGATGTAACTTGTCCTAATGCAAGACTACCACCAGTGTCCCTATCATCAAAGACAACATAATCTCCATCTGAATATCCTGTACCTCTATTAGTATCGTCTACAAAAATCTCTTCGATACCACCAGATGTAATCTCTCCAACCATTGCTTTTGCACTTTGTCCAACACCTTGTTCTGATTGTGGTAGGTTGACTGTTACTTGGTCGGATACAACATATAAAGAACCTTTAGAGTATTCTTCTGAATACATTGAACCTTGTGATACTGATTCTGTACTTGTTGTATTAACTGTTTCTCTAACCATCTTAGGTAAAGAACCATGTACTTCATTATAATCTGTAACTCCAGTTGTTGATTCTTCTAACAGTAAAGAACTAGTTGTTAATCCTTTGTACTTTGGAACCTGTGTTGTTTGTAATTCATCTTCTAATAAGATACCTTCTGATACTTCTGATTCTGCACCAACATTACCTGTCCCATCTTCCATCTCTATCAGTACAGAACCATCTGTATCTGATACCCCACCAGTAATACCTCTGACAGTAGCATAGTGGAATTTTAAGGGGTTTTCTCTGCTTTGGAGTTCTACTGTATCCCCTATGGATAAAGTCCCTAAGAATGGAGTTTCTACCCTTATAGCATATACATTATCACCTTCCCCAGATGTAACCCTTGTGGTCTTATCTACTTGAATATTGGTAACAACATCTTGGGCTGCATCTCTCTTGATTATTCTACCAAGAGGATAGTCTAATAGATTATAAGGTGAGTATAAGTGTAATAGTTCGGTTTCTACCCATCCAGATGTAGATGGTTGTACTACATTATCTTGTGGGTAAACGATTGAAATGTCTTCACCATATAATATCCTAAAAAGGAATTGATATGATGCAAGACTACCTTTTGCATTGTATATCTCTGAGATATGTTTTGCAAGAATTCTTTTATCTGCAATGACTGAATCATCAATCATTGGCATGAAGTCTTCTCTAAAGTATTGTAAGAAGTCTCCAGTGGTCTTATCTACATCTGCATATGAGAGTAGATTATTACCTGCCATTAATGAGTTACCTGTAAAGGAACTTACCTTTGCAGTGTACCCACTATTCTGTCCTACGATTTCTTCATCTATTAAGAAATGAGATTCGGTAAACAACTCTATGTAGAGTTTAGAATTATCATTTCCTAATACATCAATTCGTGCTGTTGCACCAGATGTAGAACCTACGACATATTCTCCTACTTCCCAACTACCTTGTTGAGTTAATCCAGTAGCAGAATTTTTCTCTAATAGAAACTTAGTAGTAACGACTGGGGATGGTGAATAGGTTGCTGTCTCTTGGACAATCGCACCTTCACCATCTTCCAGTCCTACTGTTTCTAACTCAGTTCCTTCCTTGTATACTAATATTCCTTTTTCAAGAAAGTCAAAGTATGCTTCAAGGAAGGTCTGAAACCCAGGCCCCTCATCATGCATGAAGTTAGGCAACAACTCATGTAGTTGGTCTCTAATTCTGTCATGAAGAATAGGCATGGCTAGTTATTAACTTATTGTTCCACCTTGATTAGATAAAACTACCCAACCATAGGTTGCACCTGTGTAAAGCATAATAACACTATCACCAGCATCACCAAGTACGATGGTTGAACCACCAGTAAATGTTCCGCTAGGATCGATAGTTAATGTATCACCACCATCAACTGCAAGAACAATAAACTTAAGTTGACCTGTTGTTCCATTTGGAAGGGTCAATGTATCAGTTGTACCATTGTTACCAGTTGTGCAATAGTGAGCAAATTTACCAGCAGTTGCAGTTGCAGCGTTACTTGTAAAAGTTACTGCTTCAGCACTCTGTGCAAAACCCAAGTAATCTGGAAGGTTTTGTAAAACATTACTCATTGATACTTTCTTGTTTACTGGAGTTCCAGATGGGTCGTCAATAACATGTAGCAAGTCTTCACCTGCTATACCTGTGCCCAAGTCTGTTAGGGCTGTTACTTTTTTATCCGCCATTTTAGTTTCCTCTCTAAATAAGCATTAATTTAAACCCACACCATGTGGGAATTCTACTCCATGCATATACATGGATCATAGTTTAGGAGTGTGAACTTGAGGATGTGTATCCTACTCCAGCACTCGTATCACCAGATGCAATAGAGTCTGCGACTCCAGTTGCACTTATCAAAGATGAGTTGATATCTAGAAGGTTATTTCTAAATGCAACTGCATCGTATGAACTCGGTACGATGGTAAAGTAAATAGTGTTATCAGTATTTGTTGTTGATACAACATGAACACCATTAATAGTTATTTTACCATTCGTATAATCTACAGTTCCCGCTGAGGAATCTGCATAAATTCTTGAAGAACCAGAGAAGTAATATCTTCTAAGGTTACCTTCTCCATCATCGTCAAAGTAAGATGTAAATGCATCTCCACTTGCAACGAATCCTGTTGTTTCTATTATACCACCACCAGATTTATTATAACCACTATGTGGGTTATGGAATCTATTACCAGAACCAAACTCTATAGTATATCCTTTTGACTCTCCTATTGTTGGAGATAGAGTTTTTCTTAACTTGGTTGTAGTAACATTGGATAGTATACTTGATTCTGAATTGTCTATATCAGATTGTAATACAGATGATCTGAATACTGAATCGAATCCAGATAAATGTTTTGTATCGTGTGCAATCATGGCAGCCTTAACTAGTGTTTCTAATTCACTAGATGTTTTAGTTGTTGCACGAGGGTTGAATTTGAAATTGGATGTTATAATTATTTCTATCACTTCTGCATCAACAATGTTTGGTCTTACTGTCAACATATTTAGGGACTTTAAAGAACTCTTTAAATTAGTCTTCTCAGATGATGTTAATGTGTTTACTGTTTGTGAAGGTTTAATAGAAATAAAGACTTTACCATATTGTGGTGGTTCGTTATCTTCACCACCCCAGACTGCAATTGAATCTGCGCCTGGATATAAAGTTTGTAGTTTAGACTTGTAGTCATCTACTGTAACTAGTCTGTTCTGAGATGTATAGAACTTAGAGGCTGCAAACTTAATTGATTCTATAGACTCTTTGTCTTTACCACCAGATGCATTGATACTGGTAGAAATAGTTACATCGGAATTACCATTTATACTATTAGTCATGGTGAATGTATTTGCACCATTAGCATGTACTTCATTAGTTACCAAATAAGATATGTTAATAGTATCACCATCTAAAGGTTCTGCACTAACATTACCATCACCAAAGTATATCTCAAAGAATCCTTCGTCATTCTCTTGTACATACCAAACTTCGGATTTAGATGTTACAGAAGAGATATCTTTTGCTTGAGTCCATGCAGAAGTAGAAGTACCAGAAGTAATAGTAATCGAAATACTAGAGGTATCAACATTTGCTTCTGTCATTGGGAATCTTTGGTTTTGTATTTGAGAGTTATACTTATAGATGTCGGTGTTCATTGTTCCTTGTGAAAGTTCTAAATCACTAAAAAGAAATATACCATTAGCAGGTGTAATTGTTTTAGTGTCAAGTACCACGAAAGGGTAGTTTACACCATCGAATGCAGTCTTAAACTTATGTCCTCTATTAATCGTTAGAGATGTCGGAGTTACACCACCCACCTGTGGATTGTTAACCTGTAGATTTACTTTAGCTTTACTTGCAGTAGAAGAAGTAGGTGTGTAACCTATTTCCTTTGCACGAGAAACTACATTCTTTCTTATTTGTGCTGTATCCAAAAACATCTCGGATGCAACCATGTTGGCATTAAATGCACTGACATGAGAACTGTATGCAAGAAGGTCTAATAATAAACTTATATTACTTCCTTCAAAATCGTAGTCCTTTAGAGTTGTTTGTCCTTTAAGGTATTCTTTAAGGTTTGCAGATATGGAATCAAAATCCAAATCTGTTATATTTACTTGATTACTTTTGATTGCCATCTTATCTTACTCTCTTTAATATAACTGATAGTTCTTGTGGTTCTGGAGACCCTACTACAGCATAATGAATTGTCATGTTTAAAGTATTTTGACCAGTCTCACCAAAAAAGATATCGAATATATCTACTCTAGGTTCCAATGCTTTAATCTGTGCAACAACCTCTTTTGATACAGACTTTCTTGTTAACCCATCATTCATCTCAAATAACTTATCTATTAGGTTCGCACCAAAGGATGGTTTAAAAGGTCTTTCCCAATGATTGGTTGATACAATATTTTTAAGACTTCTCTTAACTGCATCTTTATCTTGTTTCAGAGTTATGTCTCCAGACTGTGGATGTGCAGTTAGATTAATATCTAGGTCGGTGTACCACTTTCGTGCTACATTTTTTCCTTTATTGGGTATTACATTCATTTGTGCCATACTATTATTTATACGACTTTATTGAGAGGGATTGACATAGGGGTACACTTTTTAGTATACTATATTAATCGTGTGATTGAACTCCTCGTATTTAGTTGGTTGTGAGAAGGTTGAGAGGAGAAAGGACGAAGTTAAAGTTCTTTTCTATATTGATTTATAGTTGGAATAAAATCTATTAAGACGAGGTAAGACTCCCGCAGGAACTTTAGAAACAGTAGTCTAAAATGATTCCATGAAATTCTTGGTTAGTTGGGATTGGGTTAAAACAACATCACATTATAGTGGAAGGCCGAAACCACTTAGATAAAAAATAGAGTGTAAGAAATTGGAGTAATATCCAAAACATTGAAGGGAGAAAAACTATTGACATAGGGGTACATAAAATTGTATAATAGTATTCTAGTTTGGGATTGCATCTAAATTAATTAGGTGCCACAGAAGGTGCCCGAGAGGTAGTCTCTCTTGACTTTGAGATGGAAGTAACCAAAAGCTGATGACGACAGTGAGGTAGGAGTCCCAGACAGAGAGTCGATTCGACAACAGTGAAGACTTGATTTATGCAGACGACTTTCGGAAACGACCCACTTCGGTGGGTCTTTTTTTACGCTATTATCTTTCGTAGGAAGGTCAGACAGACCATTATCCCAATTAGACTAATTGCGTTGTACCACTTCATTAGAAATGTTTCTCAATGTATCGATGGATACCAATGTATGCAACAATAGCAATGCAGATTACTATTTCCTTTAGGAGTCCCAGAATTTCTGTAAGTAAGACCATATTAGATTACATATTCTTGACATGTAAGATGCTTGGGACTATGCCCTGTACAGACTGTAACAGTATCTTTTTCAAATTGTTTAAATTCAAAATCATTTTGAGTAGTTGCACATCCAAATGCGAAGAAAACAACTAGGAGTCCCATAAAGATATGAGTCCAAGTTTTTGATGGTTTCATTATTTTTCCTTAGATTAATAAGATTAAACACAAGTGTATTACTTGACTAACACACCCAAATATTTATAATGAATAGGAGTCCCAATAGATATAATTCGGAATAATTCTTCGTAGGAGTCCCAACTCCGAAATGCTTATCGAATTCTCAAAAGAAGAACTACTTACCCCTTAAGGACTATATTAGGAGTCCCATAAAAGGTATACCCCCCTATAAGCTCAGAGAGGCATGGGAGCTTTATTCTGGTGGTGTCCAGTCTGGGTCGTACTCTGTGCCATCTGGGTTCTGGTTACCATAAGGCTTATCGTACTTCATGCCATCCCCAGCACCTTCTGTAAGTATCATGAACTCTCCAAGGCCATCTGGTAGGGCAATACTCAAAGGCATTAGTCCTATTAATTTGAGGAAGTCGCAAAAGGTGAATGGTACGAATGGTATCTTTATACCTATCTTCTCTAGTAGACTCATTACTTTCTCTATCCAGAACTCTAACTGTAGGATTGCCCAATCGTTAGTAAACTTTCTTAAGTTCTCCATCATTCTATCCACCCTTCTAACTGCACTTTGTATGTTCTCTTCTACACTACCTACAATGTCTTCGATGGTAAATCCGAATAGACTAAAGGCCTGGAGCTTCTTCTCCAGTTCTTCCATCCAGTTCTCTCCCATCTCCTTGGCCTCTTTGATCATTGCTTGAAGGGCACCTTCGATGTCAAAGGTCAATAGTTCTGGTAGACCCAGTATAGATAGACCTAAATCCTCTACCATTTTGATTGCTTTCTTGAATGCACCCATCAGTAGACCATAGAGACCGCCTGAGAGCTCTTGGATGAGCCACTGAAACATCTTCCTCAGACCCATCTCATCATGCACTATACCCATCTCTGTCCACATCTCTTGCATACTCTGTGGAATCATCTTCCTAAATTCCTCAAAATTCTCTCTGAGTTTAGCTAAAAGCTCTGCCTTATACTCTGGGTTCTTGAACAATTCGACTACATCTACACTAAACCCTAGTGGTGTAGGGATAGAAAGACTGATAGGTATGACTTTGGTAACGATTTCTGCAATCTTTATTTGACAAATCATCTTATATTCATTATGAATACACTGTGCTAGGTCTTGTTTCTCCCATTCTGGACACTTGACTGTGCCATCTGGTACATAGGAGAGGGGAAAATTGCCCAAAGCATCTTCAATGCCATCTACAACTGCTTGTACAGATTGTACTTTAGATTGTAGTTCATCGTTAAATGTGGTAATTGCAACTCGTTCTAATTCGCCAGGCAGGTTTGCAAGCTTGCCCAGAGTATCCATTAAGTCCCCTACCTGTGGTAGAAGGGTTACAGGACAATTGGGAATAGGTGCAGCGGTAACTACAATCTCTTCGATGCCCTCTGAGGTATACTTCCTTTCGTATGCTGGGTCAAGGATGTTCCCATCCATGTCTTTAAGAACGACTGTAGACATCTCTGTTACTCTCTCCCTTCACACATAAGGTTTTCAGTTTTATTTTTGCTATATTTTGACATATTTTCCACTACAAAATTATTATTTTTTATTATTTTTGCTGTTTTTGGTACTACAAAAAGGTCTCTTAGGTGTCTCAGATTTGTTTTTACCGAATATATTGTCCCAATTCTCACTAAATTTATTAAAATCTTTGATTGGTCTTGGTCTATCACCCTTACCACCAATCCATTTACCACTCATAATAACCCTATTGTTTCACTGAATTCAGTAGTATATTCTTTCCTTTTAGGTCTAAATCACCCTTAGCAACGACTGTACAGTCTTCTTGTGCATTGATATTCACTGCTCCTGTAGCAGTTATATTGGTATTCCCAGTGGTAACAAGGTTATAATTACCATTCTTTAACTCTATATCTGCACTCCCAGCAATAAGTACCTTATGGTCTTTGAGTATTATCTCTACATGGTCATTGACTACCTTAGTAATCTTTGTACCATCTGCAATAATCTCTTCTCTAGTACCACTCCTATGGTAAGTGTGTATCCTCTCTGCACCAACACTATCATCTACCTCAAATACATGTCCACTTTCTGTCTCTGTAACCTTATTATATGGGTATACTGGTTTATAGATATTGTCTCTATTCTTCTTCTGATAGAGCTCAGATTCCTTCACAATTGCACCATCGTGGCTAATAATCATACTATTTGGGTACTGTTTGTAGTCGTTTCTACCAGCAGGATTGATGTCTGGTTGGTCGTAATACTCTTCTTTAGGGTAGTTTACTGGAGTACCTTTCTCTACTATTGTACCAGAACCATCTAGTTTCTGGTCGATACTCTTAGGTTTCGTAGGCGTATCTGATAGCTTAATAGACAGTCCGAACCCTCGCGTAATATGTTTAGGTTCTGCTGTGTCTGGTGTTGAGTATTCTTCTGCTCTTGGGTCATTAAATCCCTTCGTAGGGTCTCTTAATAATGGTTTACCCTCTGAGTCTTTTTTATAATATTTGGATGGAATACCGAAAAGCGTACCTAATATTACAGGGTCTTGCATGTCGTTTCCATCCCTAAAGAACCCCATTACAGTGGTTCCTTCGACTAATCCATGTGGAGATTCACCTAATCCAGACAATGAACTACCTGTATTAGGCATTAAAACATCACTCCAAGGCAGGTCTGGTGTTGCAATATCTTGTTTATCATCACTATGTAACCCATATATTCTTACTCTTACTCTTCCTAAGAATGCTGGGTCAAATCTATCCTCTACTACACCAGTAAAGAATCCCATGTGATTAAGTCCTTTAAATTCTACACTCATCTCTGATACCTATATGTTCCTTCTACTTGTCCATCCCAATTTAAGTCTGTTAATCGTCCTTGTTGTTCTTTAAAATCACTATTATATTGTTTATTATATTGGTCTAATAACCAGTCATGATGTTTATTTCTATATTCTTCTTCACTCATATGGTCTAGTGTGAGATTATCCTTGTAATCCAACCACTTTTGAGTACAGAAATAATTAAAATCTTCCATTAATTATTCTCCCTATAATCCACCATCATTAGACTTAGTAACAGTTGGTGGCATTTCATATCCATCCCAATTAACTTCATACCCATCTTTTACACATGTTAATTGACATACTAATTCTGCTGGTGTACCTTGAAAGGTCAATTCTGTTATTAACATCTCCCCATTATGTGTTATTTCGTCTACTAATTTGTCTCCGCCTGGTATTGGTTGTTTTAAATCTACATTAATAACTATACCACAATTAATATTTGTCCTTCCAGAGATAACCATGTTCATACTACTTGCATCTAATAGTTCTTTTACTGCATTTCTTCTAAAATTATGTAGTGCAGTATCTTTATGAACATTTATTGTGTTATCATTTACCCCATTTATAGCAAATGTAGGTTCATATCCCAAGTCTATTGCAGATTGATTATATGAATATATTGGATCCCATGACTCTACTGTCATTGCTTGTCCTAAGTCTTCTTCTCCCATAGCACCATCAGCAGGATGTCTATAATGTTCTCGTTGTAGTCTAAATGGTGGTGATTTACTAATATGAGTACCACCTTTCCATTCACCCTCACCAGTTGTTTCCCATTCTTCTTGTCCCAATATACTATAGTCTATTTCTTGATATATTTTATTGGTTGGATTGATTGTTATTCTTCTACCACCATATACTCCCTTATTGGTGTTATCAACAGTGTCAAATAAATTATATTTAACTCTATCATAGATATCCATACCTGGCCCAGCTCTTGATTGACCACCAGTCCCATCATCATCATAAACTGTTTCTGGATTACCAGTACCAGATTGTGGTTCACCAAATACTACCTCACCACCTAAATATTTTATATTAATCATATCTTCGATTGTATTTAATCGATATCCATCTCTACATGTCTGGTACAAATAAAAATTGTCTCTATAAGTACCTGTTTCCTTTGTCATCTGACCACATAACCACCCTAATGTATGTTCTATAGTCCAATTAGGTATTACCACATGAATATTATCTGGTTCAGACTGTTCTCTAACAGACATAAATCGTCCATCAGCAACCTTCTCTGGCTCTTGACTAATATTTAATTCGTTTTCTAATATTTTTGCAGTGATATCTGATAATGAACCAGAATATGCTTTGGATAATCTGTTTCTTCTAGCAGGGAATTTTTGTGGAGATATGCAGAATAAATTATATGTTTGAGTAGTACCTGTGCTATCTTGTTGTACTTTACTAACCTTAAATACTCTTAGAGTTACATCTATTGATTCTTCAAATGGTACTTCACCAGTAATCCCTTCAACACCAGAAAAATGGATACGAATATATTCTTGTCCAGTGAACCCTATACGATTAAATAAATTTATACCATCTACAACAGTAATCATAGCACCAATATAATTGGCATAAATTGATTCTGTTAGGGAAAATCTAGTGAATATTTGTTTAATGTCTTCTTGCACTCCCTCATTATTACTAATGGTCATTGAATGCATAGTATATTTATTTGGAAGTGATTCCATTATTATGTCCTAATGATTTCTATAAATTCTCTTACTATCCTATCTGAGTATTTAACTGGAATATATCTAATCATTCTTTTATCATCATTTAATTGTCTTTCATATTCTGCATTAGTTTTAATAGCATAAGTAGAATTATATTCAGTTGTTTTATTACCATTTGCATCAATATAATGGTGTGGTCTATCTTTATGGTTTGCATATGCATATAATGTGAATGATTTGTTTGATTTTGCACCTGTTACAGTCTCACCAACCTCAAATGACCCTTTTAAATCATTTATAATAACATGATTAAATGTTGGGTCTACTTTAATTGCATATCCAGATGCACCAGATGTTCCACCTGTAATCTTTTCACCCATAAGGAACTTACTGGTACTAGATGACACTATAGATGTAGAATATTCTGCAACTAATGCCTTACCAGCATATTTCCTGTCAATAAATTTCTCTTGGAGTCCAGATGATCTCGGCCAATCTGCATGAGTTGTTAAATTGTCATTAACTAACCAGAATAACCAATATAAAGTACCATCTCCATACACTTTACTTGCAAGTGTATCTGGTCTTTCACCATTATCTATATGTAGATATTCATATCCTGTTGTACCATCATCTGCATCGTCAAATAATTTAACTTGTCTGAATAAATCTTTTACACGAACTAAATTACCATCATTCTTGATGTCATATTCCATAGTTGGAAAATATTTAAAATATTGTTGTGCCATTTATATCTCCTACTGAAATCCACCGATTTGAATAATTCTTCCATCTTTATCGACCTGACTCCTGTCAGCTGCTCTGAAATTTATGTCATCATTATTTGCAGCGACATTTGGATTAGTTGAGAATCCTAATCGTTTTTCTACATTATTAGGATCTGTTCTAACTGTTTCGATTTGATTATCCTCTTCTGTAACTTCTTTATTAGGTTCACCACCTATTTTTGCATCTCTATCTATGAGGTCTCCATACCCAGAAGTGAAACTTTGTTTTCTCTTAGTAGATACATAATTCTTATATCTCAATGCATCCATAGTTATTAGTTCACTAAATTCTAATGTGAGTGTAATGCCATTTGGATATACTACTCCATCGACTCTAGGTATTTCTCTATCTGGTACTCTCGGCCCCATTCCATCTGGATCAAGTTTATCTCTTTCTATCCTTGCTGCTTCAGCAGCAGTCGCATTTAAAAATCCTACATCATGACCACCACTATAATCAACAGAAACTTTAGTTAATCCACAAGGTAATGGTTTCTCTAGTTGTTTTTCAACTGGCCCGAAGTAATCAATATCCCAAGATGCTGGTATCTGGAATCGTCTTGGAGACGAACTACCATCTTCATCTGGAGTACCAACTGTAGGTAGTGCCATCATTTTAAGTGCAAATATCATTTCTGATATTTGTTTTGAATCTGTAACATTATATGGATGTAACTCAAATGTGTAGGTGTGGTTTCTAAATCCTACATTCTCAAACAATTGAAACTTAACTGGGTTTTGTACTTCACCCATAACAATAGGTCTTATAGGTCTAACCTTATCCGCCACATCTTTATAGACTTCTGATATACCTTCCATCATACCTTCCCAAAGAGTACCACCCCACTCTGTCCAATCACTTTGAGTCATCTCTTCAGCAACTGCACCACCAAGTCCAATCTCACCCATTTTATATGCAACATCTATGTCATCTTGTAGTTTAGGTAGTGGAAGTCTAATCTCATACTTTTTATCATTATGATTTTTTACCCCTATTTGATCCATTGTACTAAATATAATCCAATTATTTACAAAAGATGAATTTACATCTGTTGGGAATTGTAGAACAGTATTTTTTGGTGGAGTTTTTGCAATCTCTTCCGATGATGTAAATTTACCATCAAGTTTTCTTTGAGCTGCCTTTCTTTCTGCCATCTGAGATGCATGGGAACTAATATCTTTAGGAACATTAGATATATTAACACCAAACTTGGCTGCGAATAAGTCATCCAATGCATTTGATATGTTTGCATTGAATAAGTTTCTCTGTCCTTCTAGTGCAGAGTTTAAATCTGCCTTAACAGAACCCATTAACTGGGATTTGAATGATTTGAATAGTCCTTTAAACTTTGACATATGTTACCCTAAATAGTATTAATTGAATTGAATTCTATAGAGTATTTATATGAGTTACAAAGGAAGATTTAAACCAAAACACTATAATAAGTATAAAGGTGATCCTACAAAGATTATCTATCGTTCTTTATGGGAAAGAAGATTTATGAAATATTGTGATGATAATCCTAATATACTTAAATGGTCTAGTGAAGAAGTTATTATACCCTATAGAATGGATGATGGTTCTCTCCATCGTTATTTCCCAGACTTCATGATAGAATATAGGGATAAAGATGGTAACATGCAAAGAGAGATAATTGAAGTCAAACCCAAAAAACAATGTTCCCCACCAGTTCGTGGTAAGAAATCGTATGGTCGTTATATTGCAGAGGTGAAAACCTATCGTAAGAATGAATGTAAGTGGGATGCAGCCAGAGAGTATTGTGTCGATAGAGGATACAAATTTCGTATATTAACAGAAGACCACTTGACTTAAGAGTATAAATACTAGTATGGCAGGAAAACTATTTGACAGACTAGAGAGAGAAGCATTTCGTGGTGGTATTCAAGGAAGAACTGCCGAATCCATGAAATGGTTTCGTACTCGTGTATCTCAAATCAAGAGAGTAAGTGCAAAAGGAATACACCAAGAGCAAAGACAAAAGTCAAGACATCTATTTGGTGAAATGTATATGATGTTCTATGACCCTAAACACAAGAGGACTCTTCCATATTACGATAGATTCCCATTGGTCATTCCTTTTCAAAAGGCAAAAGGTGGGTTCTTAGGATTAAATTTACATTACCTACCACATAGTCTTCGTGCAAAATTCCTTGACCAATTATATGATACTACTAATAATGAGAAGTATGATAGCACTACAAGGTTTAGATTGACCTATGATATACTACAAAAGGTATCACAAAACAATGCATTCTTACCATGTGTTAAACATTATCTTAGTGATCATATAAGAAGTAAGTTAGCAGTTGTTGATAGTGCAGACTGGGAAATAGCAATATTCCTACCAACAGAACAATTTAAGAAGTCTGGTCTCTCTAATATCTACAGAGATTCTAGAAGAATAATGAGACAGGCACAAAGGAACTAATGAAAATAGATAGATTTAAGGTTAATTTTACAGACCTTGCAAGACAAAATAGATATAATGTTGCAATGTTTGGAACTGGTAATAAAGTAACTAATCTTTCAATGAAAGGTGTTCATTGTAAAGTTGCAAATATGCCTGGCAGAGGGTTCATGACTCATACACCAACAGAGTTTGGCCCAAGAAGGACAGTTCCAACCGCGACTCAGTATGATGCATTTGATTGTGTATTCATGTTGGACTCTTCAATGGAAGATAGACAACTACTAGAGTTGTGGCAAGAACAAATCTTCACTCCATACCCAGAATTTTATATGAACTACTTTGATGATTACAAAGGAATGATATATCTAGAACAATTAGATAATCTACACCAAGTAATATATCGAGGTATAATGGTTGATGCATGGCCAATGCAAATAGGTGTTATGAACATGAGTTCAGACAATAAAGACACCATTCAAGAAGTTAATGCACAATTTAATTACAGATTTTGGTATTCAGAGTATACAAACTCGAAACCAGATACCTTTCTCGGTGGTATTCTCAATAAATTTGGGAAAAAAATTGGGAGCAAGATAACTTCTAAATTAGAAGATATGGTATTTTAACTGACTAAATACCTAAAAACAATGAGGAATATATTATGGCATTACCAAAGGTAAATCAAGTTGAATATTCAGTTGAATTACCGCTTAGTAAGATTGAGGTTACTTACCATCCATTTACTGTAAAGGAACAGAAAATGTTACTTACAGCATTGGAAGAGGGAAGTGCAGAAGTTCTCTCAAGAGCATTAATTAACATAACTGAACATTGTGTTACTAGTGAACTTGATGTAAGAGAAATTCCAGGCCCAGATTTAGAATACTTATTCTTAAAGATAAGAGTCAAATCAGTTGGTGAGACTACACGAGTACGATATACATGTGTAGAATGTGATGCACCAAATGAAGTTGAGATAGACTTAGAAGAAGTAACAGTATCAGAAGGGTCAATGGAAAAAACAACTATTGCATTAACTGATGATGTGGGTCTTACACTTCGACCACCAAGTTTTGGTGTAGTGGAAGATGCACTAAAAGGTATAACCGAACTAAGTGCTATGCAATTGTTAGAAATAATTGCATTATGTATCGAGTCAATTTATGACCCAGATACAGTACATAACAGAAGTGATTTTAATGAGAATGAACTGATGGAGTTTTTAGATGGTCTATCAACTGAACAGTTCAATTTAATTGCAGAATACTTTACAGAGTTGCCAAGACTACAAATGATTAAAGAATTTGATTGTGAAAAATGTGGTCATCATAACTCTGTTGATATTCAAGGATTATCGAATTTTTTCGTATAGCCCTTTCTCATGAATCACTAGTAAATTATATGTCAGTCAACTTTGGGTTGATGCAACATCATAATTACAGTCTTACAGAGTTGGAAAATCAACTGCCGTGGGAAAGGGAAATTTATGTTTCTCTTCTAATGCAATGGTTAGAAGAAGAGGAATTGAAACGAAAACAAGAACAGAACCGAAGATAATATGGTTCGTAGGAGAGAGAAATGGCAGATAATGTAGTAATGGATACAACCAGAAACGAAGTCCAGATCGACTTGGATAAGTTTATGGCAATGTCCGAAGAAATATCCGAACTCAAAGATAAATTGAGAGAGGCTACTGACCCAGAACTACAAGACAAAAGAAATCCTTGGCAGAGATGGATTCATCTTGCAAAAGCAGTGGATGCATGGAGAATATGGCCAAGAGCATTCTTAAGTGTCTATATCTTTTTAATTTATTTCGTTGTAATGTGGTTTATAGATTTAGAAGCACCTACAATGGAACAAAGTGGATTGATTAGTATACTGGTTGGTGCTGGAGCTGCATGGTTTGGACTGTATGTTAACAGTGCATCTAAAGATCATGCTGCTGACAACAACAAATAATAAAATAGGAACATCAAATGGTTGACGAAAAGAAGAGTCTGTTTACTGGTGGTAAAAAGACTGGTGAAGAAATTCTCCAGAGAGAAGAGCTTATTGAAGCACAAAAATCTGGTAAAAAACTTGATGAGATGTTAAATAAACTGGGCGAAGGTGCTAGTTTATCTACAGAACAAAAGAAAACTTTATCAGATATTAAAGAGAATCTACAGAAGAATCTCACTGCTGGTTTAGAGTCTGAAAAGGAAACTTCTAAAGCATTTCAATCAGTAATGTCTGGACTAACTCTTCAAGATGATGCTGTTCAACGAATTGTTCAATCTGATGCAGAACAATCCCAAAAAGCTGCTGGATTAGCTACTTTAATCAAACAAAACCAAGAGATGATGGATAACCTCAAACAAGGTTTTGAAGAGATTGGAATGAAATCTCAACTTGAAAATAGTGAGGAATGGGAAAAATTAAAAGAACAAAACAAGAGACTTAATGAACTTCTTACAATTAATAATTCTAATTTAACTGATGAACAAAAAAAGGCAACTCTTGAACAGGGTTGGCTCAGAAAAAATCTAACTCTAGGTCAAGCAAAAATTTCTAATGCATTTGAGGACTTTGCCACAACAGTCCGAGAACAACCAGCTGGAGAAGCAACCAAACAACTTGCTGGAGACCTTAACACCGACTTACAAAGATTCATTGGCCCACTAGCAGCTGTTGGTCAAAATATTCCATTCTTAATGCCTATTGCAAAATGGGTAGGAAAGATGGGAGCTAAAGTAATCTTTATTGCTGGTAGGTGGATAAAACAACAGACTTGGGACAGAGCCTTTAAAAAGAAACAGGCAATGAAAGAAGACCAAAGATATATTGCAGATCAAAGAAAACAGTTAGCATTAGAAGACAAACGAGATGCACCTCAGAGAGTTGAAGGTGATGTCGTAGAAGGTGATACAAATGTTGGTGGTGGAATGTTAGGACTTGCAATGGCCTTAAGGTCTGCACCAGTGGTACTTGGTGCATTAGCAACCAGTTTACCAGCAATTGTTCCTACTCTAGTAGGTGCTGGTGCAGCTGCAAAATTTATAATACTCGGTGCTGGTGCATTAGGACTTGCATTTGCAGCGATGGGAGCTGGTGCTGGTATTGGTCTAGGTGTTCTTGCAGCTGGTATACTTGCACTGGGAATGGCAATGCCTGTCATGGCAGATGGATTCATGGCCTTCGATTCTAATAATAATCCAGATGCTCCAGATGCAGCCTCAGTTGCAAAAAATATCTTGTTACTTGCTCCAGCTGCTGGTGCTCTTTTCTTACTTGGACTTGCCTCTGGAATAGCAGGACTTGGTGGACTGTTGTCTAGTGGTATGCCTCAACTTGCAGAAAACTTTAAAGCATTCGATACTGATAACTTAGATGGTAGAAGAATTGGAACTAATATCAATAATCTTGGTAGTGCAATGGATAGTCTAGCAGCCATATCAACTGGTTCTATGGCTGCTTCATTTAAAGGTATGTTGAGTAGCTGGTTTACAGGATTATCAGCTGATAAAGAAACACCTATGGCAAGACTTGCTAAAGACATGAAAGCATTTGAACAGATTAATGGTGTTAAACTTGCACAATCTGGTGAAGGAATAAAATCATTAGGTCTTGGAATGTTTGAATGGAATAAAGCAATGAAAGAAGAAGGTTGGTTTACTGATGATGAAATCCCAGCTTCCATGTTGAAAAGTTTAGAAGATGTTGCTGGATTACCACCAACACTAGACTTTAGAGCAAGAGCAATTAGGAATGTTGCAGAATCACTTGGTGCATTTGAAAACATTAACTTTGATAATGAAGGATTTACAAAAATGCTCACTGACATGGAAAAAATACCAGAAAATGTAGTGTTCACTGATAATGTTTCAATGGCAGTTGATGGAAACTTAGGAGTATATCAAAATATCACTGGTAAAGCAATCGCAGCAGCAGCAGTAGCTGCAATGACTCCACCTAGTAATGGAAACACTGCTAATACTGCTATTCAAACCCAAAATAATTACAATACAAACAACAGTAGAAAAAGTTTTGTTGCAACTGGTGGACAATTCTTCCCAGAACAATTCAATACTCTTAATTAGTTGTTGAGAATAGAATAATCCTCAAAAAGAAAGTTGATTGACTGGCCCCTTCACCCGCCGTCTAATCCGATACTACTCTGCCGCTGTTAGTATCTTTCCTCGTTTCTTATACCTAACCCTCGACCCTTCGTTGGTATAGAATCTCCAGATTCCATTGGTGGTTTATCTGGCCCCCGCAATAGTTTTAGTCGTGCATAATATTTATATAAAATTCAAGTTTGACTAAAACTTAATTTACATCATTCGCAAGTTTTTCAAAGTACGACATGTTGTCGTCCTCATCTGCATCTGTACTTGGTATAGAAGTTTCAGATACACTTGGCATTGGTGATGGTTGTGCAACATCAGTCATATCTTCTGACCTACTCGCTGCAGTAGCGGTTGGAACTGCAAGTCCTAAAACTCTATCGAGTTTCTCTTTGAGTTCGTCATAAGATTTAAACTGGTCTGGTGCGATTACACCTTGCAGTGAATGTTGTGAATTCCAAGTTGCTTCCAACTGGTCATCATTATCAAACAATGGAGCAGCAGCACTGAACTCTGACTTATCATAGTTCCAGAAACCATCTACTTTTCTTAGTTTGATTTTAAAGTTTGCACCTTCCCACAAGTCAAAAGGATTAACTGGTGTTTCATCCTCAAATTGTGGTTGCATTTTATCTTTCAACATCTCGAAGATTTTCTTCCCAAATCTGTATAGGAATACTTTACCTTCATTCTCTGGATGTGCTGGGTCAGAAACAACATATATGTTAGAAACATAATGTAGTCTTCGTTTCTGTTTCCTTGCAATATCCTTATTGGCTTCAACACCAGAGTTCCAGAGTTCAGTATTGTACTCTGATACTGGGTCTTGTTTATTGAGAGTCGTTAAACTTTTCTCAATATACCAACCACCTGGCCCTTGAAAACCATGATCCCAATACTGAACCCAAGGCATGTCTTCACCATTTGGTGCAGGCAAGAACCTTACTTCAGCATAACCATTACCAGATTTATCCATTTCTATTTTCCAGAAACGATCATCAGCAAAGGATTTTTGGGTATTATTACCACCAGAGGTCTCTAGTGATTTTTGCAGTGTATCGAACCCACTGCGGGATTTCTTTAAGTCTTGAAAAGACATAATTTACTCCTCGTATTTATCGTATTAATCGTATAACACTTCGTGTGTCAGAAGGTGAACACTAAGTTCATCCTTCATATAATAATAATTTATGTTTTGGAATCTGTCAAGCAAAACTTTCAGTTGATTTGTCTGAGACATCCAACCTCTTTCATCTTCCTCTTTCAGTCTAGTGTTCTCTGGGTCAGTTTCTAACCCATAACATCTAGTTCCAGCATAAATATTATTATAAGTATTTATATCATAATTCCAGATGGAATCGAATCCAACATAAACTATGTTATCATACTTTCCTGTCATGGATGCCATTGCACTTGCAGTGGTTCCACAAAAGAAATTCTCGAACAAGAAAGGGTCATCTTCTGGCCCTCTCACTTCTGTAATTCTGTAATCTTCTTCTATACCTATCGCTTGCATTTCTAGGATACCTACATTTCCATTACCCTTTCCATGCATAGTGATATGTGTATGTTCTGGTCTTATCCATTCTCTCACTGGGACATCCATTGTTGATTTAATCACTGGATATTCTTCATCCCTATGTAATGGTTCTGTCCATTCTCCAGAGAAATAACATTTGTTGTACTTAGGGTATGCTGATTCAGCACACTCACCCATGATACTAACATCTACTATTGTAAGGTAGTCTGGAGTATAGTCTCTAAACAGTGCATTACAACCCCATATATCCCCGCCAAGCACATCTAAGTTCAATCCTATCCTAGACTGTCCATTACCTATGATGTATGCAGTCCTTAATTGGTCTAACATTAGGTATGATGTATGTGGTATATTCTTATTCAATGTCTCTAGTGCAGATGGTTGTAAACCACTATAATCCATATGTAAATTATCTCGTCCAAACATCTATCATTATCTCACTCACTTTCTGTTTATCATATGGAAGAAATGGTATCAATTTTTTCATTCTTGTTTTAAATTCTGGCCAAACATACTCTTCTTCTATAGGTAAGGCATCGGTGAATTGTAACCTTGATTCAATGAGTCCATATGTAATGGGACTAATAGTTCTGGATAAGACACTACGACAAATAACTGGATGAGTATTATTATCGCAAGTAAATAAAGTATCCAACCCCTCTGTAGATGATTCCAGAACTTCACAATCTCTTCTGAAACTGTATGTAAGACTTTGTATGTACTTCTTATAAGATTTGTAATTGTTTTCACATTCTTTTCCTAACATGTCGCCTATCCATATATCTTCATGGATAAAATTAGATATAAAGAAGTCCTTAAGTTCTCCTTTATACTTTTTGCCGATCTTCGCAAAATGGTATTTATCTTTTCTCTTAAGGTAACTATCAAATGTGGCACTCTTAACTTTTCCATTATACTTCACCCAATCATAATCAGATGTAAAATGAAGTTTAAGTGATAAGTAAAGTGTATATGCATCAAATCCTTGTCTTGAGTCTACCATATTGAAGTCTGTTTTCTTCTCATTTCTGCTTCTGATTCACGAATCTTCTGTAACTGAATCTTTCGTTTCTTATCGTTAATCTTCTTCTGTCTCAATTCAGAAGGTTTAACATAATACTGTCTTCGTCTAACTTCTTGGATGATTCCATCCCTTTCGACTTTCTTCTTGAATGCCCTCAACAGTTGGTCAAAGGTTGGTTTCCTATTCTTCTTCTGGAACTTCTTATTCCTTTGGTAACCTTTTTGTTGTTGTGGTCTTCTATATGGTTTTGACATTATCTTCCTTGGCCCCTATACGCCTTATGTGATCTTTTTTTCGATTTGTTCATGGATGACATGGCAATCTTTACTTTCCTACTTCTACCACCTGTACCTTGTGATGAACACTTTCTAGTTGGTGTTACTGCTTTAATCGTAAATGCACTTCTTCTTTTTGCCATGTTTTATGTTTCAAATTTTGTTAAAGTTCCTTTACCTCTCTTTGTGTTGGGTTTTAAGAAATTTAGGTTAGTTGCATCCGCCTCTATCTTTTCTTTTAGTGGTGGAGTTATAAGATGCTTGACCGATTGTGGGTCTAGATAATGTTGTTCACAAAAGACTACTATCGCATCAATGTAGTTCATGTTTTTGTCTGCAACTAATTCTTCTATTGCAGCTGTGAATCGTTTTTTCGTAATTATCATTTTTTTATCTACTATATTATTATCTCATGGATTCTTTATTTGTCAAGTAAAAAGTTTTGCATTATAAATAATATCGATGTGTTGGAATAAACCAGCATTATAATACTAAGGAGTTTTACTAAAATATAAAATGGGCCACCTAAGAAGTGTACTGGCCAAGAACAAAGATGAATTGGAAACATTAAGGGATATCCTAGAATTTACATTCTGTCTGATAACACCGCTTGCAATCCCAGTCCTACTAATGTATCTTGCATAATTATTTACCATACTGTTCTCTATACTCGTTTCTAAGAGTAACCAATTGGTCTACCCAACGATCACTTGGTTCATCAATAAACAATTGAGAAGTACCATCGGACACTGCAATTAGTGTAACGATAGATTCAACACGCTCTCCAGTTCTTTCCTCAAACATTTTTGCATATGCAGTCTCTTGACAAAAGTAATTTGTTATCCATTCTGGTTTCTTTGGTTTAGCACTCGTTTTAAAATCGATGACTGCAAGTTTACCATGCCACTCTGCAATACAATCTACTCTACCAGCAAGTTGTAGTTCATCACCATAAAGTGGTGCCTCAAGTGCATGGACTGTTCCAATCTCATCCAGAAGTTGTTTTACTGAGTTGAATGCAAGTTGTGTTGTAGGCATTGCAGTCTTATACTTCTCTTCAAAGTTATCACTTCTGATATAATCTTCAAATAATTGGTGTGCAGATGTACCATGTCTACTTGCTTGAGTTGATATCTTATTTGCTTTCTTTTCACCAACTCTCTTTCTCCACTGTTTGATTGCTTTCTTATTTGCAAGTCCAGTAACAGATGTTACTGATGGGTAGTTGTTACCATCTGGTGTGGTATAATATCTTTTCCCATCTATATTTGTTGTAGGAAGTTTCTGAAAGTTGTAGTCTAATATTGTATGTGTCATTTTAATTTATCTAATCCATGTTTCTTAATTACTTGGTCTCTCTTCACTTCTGATGCAGTTCTAGTCTTGACTTGTTTTGCAAGTGCAGATTGTGGATGTTTATCTGCAACCTTATGTAATACTTCGTTGAATCCACCTTTACCACCCAAGTTGGTTCTATCTCCAGACTTACTAATAATCTGTGGTGCGGATACTCTTTTTTCTAGGTGGGGACATTCTTCTATGAATGCGTCTAGGTCTTTGTAACTCATGAAGTGTTCTTCCATTTCACCAGTTACAGTATTGTAAAACTCATATGTAGGCATTAATCTCTATCCTCTTTACTGAATATACTCCAGAAGAGTATCCAGATAGTTCTGAGGATAGGAAGTCGTTCTATGTTCATGATACTCTTATCCTCTTCTCTAGAGTCTCAATCTGTTTGAGTTGTTCTTTGGTGGGTTCTTTTATAGTCTGTAGTCTTTCTAATGCTCTAGACCTTCTTGCTTGTCTTCCACCTGTATGACTAAATTTTCTTAACTTCATGCTGTTTCTCTAAACCAATATGGTGTAGGTCTATTCTTCCATGTGGAGAATGAACCTTTGTCGTTGATATAATACTTTCTGTATGCAAGTATAGAACTTGTCATCTTATACTCTTCTGGCATACATTGTGGTGGTGGGTTCCATGTAACTTGTGGTATGTTGTCTGGTGCTTTTGCAAGTGGTACTCTGAGTTGTCTATCACTTGCATGTTGTTTACCATATCTATATGTGTACTCATCACATAATGCAACAAACAAGTCATAAAGATATCTGTAATGCATATGTGAAGACCTCACCCATATAGTTGATGGATGGTTCACCATTGCATTCTTATAAAGTTTGTGGGTATCTGCATAATCATCACCATCTAACTGACGATGTGCAGTAGATAACATTTGTGCAGACTCTAGTATCATCTTGACACAATGTTTGTCGTTGTGCATCTTAGCACATATAGTTGGATCACTGTCTAAATAAAATATATTCATAATATAATTATACTAGCAAAATAGGTTTTTGTCAATCAGAATTTTCTTGCATTTGGTCATCATATTCATTAGACTTCATCTTCTTGACTTTATCTAATTCTTTCTCAATTGCATTCTTCTCTGCAACTAATTCTGCAATACGAACCATCAATTCTCTGTTCTGTTTTTCCATTTCACGAACATTACCTTCAAGAATTTCGTAAGTGTTTGGCATTTCTCTTATCTCTTACTTTAAGTTGTGCTTGTATTATAACCTTCTCTTTCTCTGTAAAAACATCGATAGATTTAGGCCCCCAGACTGTTCCAAATCTCGTAAGTTTATCACATGCAGATAACATATTATTCCATACATCATCTTCTGGACAACCCTTCCGATCTTTCTCAAACAGTTTACGACTAAACCTTAATGATTTGGTCTTATTGTTTTCTGCATATTCGGCTATTTCCCTGCCGATTTCTGCCAGTTTTAACTCTCCCTCAGTCATATCATAATATCCCATTATATACTCCTTGAGTTAATTATAAATTGTTATCATTATACAAGAATATGTACCCTACAGTCAATTGTTTTCTGGAAATAAAGGAATAACCTTTGCACCTTTTTGTCTCTGTAGTTCTTCTTCATCTTGTTTTTTAATTTCTTCAATATCTTCTTCTAATTCTGAGGGAACTGGATAACCGAAATTTTGTAATAGTTCCTTGATATGTTGTGGTTCCATAAAGAGTTTATCAATACTGTCTTCATCTTGCCATTCAGTAAAGATATCTTCATTAGACTCTTGCATTATGGATTGTCTTGTTCTTAGGTAGGTATCACTGATAAGTGATAAATGTGTGATTGCTTTATATAATGACAACCAATTAGGATTTATATCCAATGGGTCGAGGTCTGGGTCGTCTGCATATGCAACTGATATCTTCTGAAACCAACCATCGTTTTGGGTTATGACAAGAGCAAGATCACCCTTGTTCATCTTTAAAATGTGTTCTGTCATTAACTTGCTAATGGATGTCCACTTGGGTAGACTGTTGAATTTGGAATTGTTCCATCTTTGTTGGTAGAATATTTGTCTTCATTCCATACACCATTTCTAGATAAATGTGCATATCCATTTCTATTCCACCAGTCTTCTAATTTGGTAACTTGTTCTAAACTACCACCAGTTACCATTTCATATTGTATTTTCATGTTCATAGATGATATTAGGAAACCATCTGCACATGATTGCATTTGGGTTAACCTTCCTGCCTGATACTCTCTTAGATAGTCGTCTGCATATCTCCAGTAGATAGTTCCTTTTGTTGAACCATCACCTTGTTTTTCAAACTCTTTCCAAGATGGGTTTGTAACTCCAGTTCTACTACTCCAGTTAGCTGCAGACATATGGCCTGGATCAAATGTCTCTGATTCTGGCCCTGTATTTTCAGCAACATTGTTTGCATCTGCAATTCTTGTTGCTTCGTCTCTACCATCTGTTCTTGTTGCACCTTTAGCACTACCATCATGGAATGTCCATGAATCACCATGAATTGAATTCTCATTGTGGTCTGGCCATTCTGCATCAGATGGTGAAATTACAGCATCACCTTGACGAGTATCAGTTAAAGTAAATGTACCAGCAGATGGAGAGAGAATTCCATTAGGTGCAGTTGCATCATCATCTGCCCTTTGTGTTAAAATTTTATCTAGAACAGTATAATCTGAACCAGACCTTAATGCTATATGTTTAGTAAATACTACTTCTGCATCATCTTTCCAACTTGGTGCTGCCATTTTTTAACCCCTTGTTACTTTTTTAACTCTATCAATCTGTTGATTGATAATTGCCTTTCTGTTTGGCCAATAGATGTATTCTTTATCCTCATTCTCCATAAGTTTGTAGAGTAGTGGTAGGATAAGTTCTTCTGCTTCTGCAAGACTTGATTTCAATTTACTAACTGCAACATCTGTTGAACTACCGATGTTTGATTTTGCATCTTCTAGTTCATCAAGTGCAGATGAGACCACTTTAGTAAGTACATCTACCTTACTATCAAGTTCCTCAATTTGTTTTACATTCACAGCACTCTTAGATGACTCTGCAACTTGTTTAAGGTCTTCTGCAATCTTCTCTTGAATTGCAGCTGCTTCACCAGTCTTAGTTACTAGTTCATCTTGGTCTACTGCCGTAAAACCGAAATCTAAATCTGCCATTTATTATTTCCTCTTAGGTTTTCTATTTGCCTTAGGTACATCTTTCTCATCGTCTTCCTCTGCTACTGTGTCGTCCACTTCTGGGGTCGCCTCTTCAAAGGAAGCACCACCAAACTGTTCAGTGTTAGTTGCACCTTGAGCCTGTTGTATCAATTGACTCTGATGTTGGGATTCTGCAAGAACTTTATCTCTGAGATTACCTATTGCAGTAAACTCTTCCGCCTTGAATGCACCCCTATTAGCAGCAGTGTCAATAATTGCAATCATAGATGTAAAATCTTGAAGATTTAAAAATCTTAATTGCATCGCATTTTGCTGTTCAGCCATAATTACTCCATTCTAAATGTGGTGGATACTGGAATAGTTTTGTACCCACTCTTAAATGATTAATTGACTCCTTACTATCCCAACTGGTTAAAGTTAATACCTTCATAACGACAGTTAAGATCACCCCCTTATCTTTCAAGTTGGTTTTTCAGTCCTCACTCACTCATTCTAAAAATTACCCCATCACCCTATAAAGGACTAGATGGGAATCTACTTATTGGATTAGGACTTGTACTTCCTACATCCACCTTTTTCTCTACTGGAACTTCCCAGTCTGGATTGGTACATGACCATTCTTTGCCTGGCACTTTCCAAGTAGAAGAATTCTTATCATATAAAAATTCTATTACCTCACTATTCTTTGGATCAAATAATTTTACTAGACCATAGATAGGGTCAAAGTGTCTTACTTCTGCAATGGTACTAACACCATCCCTATCATAAGTTACACTTCTCTCTAAATCTGTTACACCTAGTTTATTTGTTGATTCCATAGTAGTATTTATACTTATTTAGGTGTTAAGTCGAACCCAGCTTCTTCACAAACTTCTTTTGTGATGTTCTTAAATGGCATTTTCTTTTGTCTAATTTCATTTAAGAATTCTGCTTCTGATTTTTCCAAAGACCTTAAAGTATCCAAGAATATCTCTTCTCTCTTAGCAGGTTTTGCTTGTGAACGACCACCTTCTACCCAATACTGCATTCTTTTATAAACACGAATGAGTCTTTCTGGTGCCATATCCATAGCACCTGCTGGTGTATCTGGGTCTCCGATTACAAAATTATCTGGTAATCCTTCTGGTAAAGTGAACACAACTCTATCATCAAATGCAGCCTTTAAACAATAAACTACATCTGCCCTACCAGTAAACTGGGATAGTTGTGCAATTTGGTCTTTCTTACCTCTTAATGAGTTAACACCCTTAAGTATTTCTACAACACTTGGGTTTCTAGGTAAAGTATCAGCAGTCCATTTCTTAGGTGCAGAAGATTTCTTAGGTTTTTCTGCAACCCTTTTTGCTTGTTCCAAATCATCACTTTCGTCATGTTCTGTATCTGGGCCTGCAAGGATTTTCTCTTTTATAGAACCTTTTTCAATTGGTTCTATAACTGGTGAACCATTTCCATCATAACCGAAGTCTTCTTCTTTGATTCCATTAGAACCCTCATCGAGTTGTTCAATCATTTCGTTGACTTCTACCATTTGATCATCAATGGTTTTTGCTTTCTGTTTTTCTAAAGTTTTTTTGTTTAAGGAACCTTTAGGTCGTCCCCTTCCTCTTTTCGCCATAATCAAAAATCTCCGATATGTTCTTGCAATTCCATTAACCTATTCTTAATAAAGTAGTTGAGTAGACCACTTCTTGGTTTTGGATTAAAGTTCGCAAACTCTTCCAGAATTGCATCTTTATATTGTTTAGGTATATAGGTGAGATCAATAAGTGTTCTATTTCTCTGGAAGTTTCTTTCTACCTCACTGTCTTTTTCAACCAGTGGGTCTAATAAGATACCTCTTTTCTTTTTAGAAATAGGTCTCTGCCTAATACCTTCTACTATACAATCATCTTGACTTAAAACATTAGGAACTCCATCCCCTTTGTCTCCACTTATAATGTGGTTTGCAAGATATTCTGTTGCCTCATTATTATTTAGTGTGATAGTTTTTCTTGTTATTGGTGAATACTGTCTGACTTTCTTGTATCTCTGTAACTGTTGAAAGTCTTTATCACCACTAACTATCATAATGTTCTCAGAGTCCCCATATCGTTCACAGAGAACCCCTATAACATCATCCGCTTCACAACCCCATACATTGATATACTTGTATGGGAAATTGTCTCTCAGTTCGTCTCTAACTTTGTTGAGACACTCAAATACTAGATTCCAATCTAAATCAGATTCGTCTCTACCTTTTTTCCTATGTGCTTTATACAGAGGAAAGAAATCTTTTCTCCAATAATGTATAGAATCAGAGCAGAGAACTACTTCTCCAAACTTCTTAGTATATTGTTTTCTATAATTCGCAATTGATTTAAGACAGATATGTCTTACCAAGTCCTCAGAGATTGGGTCTTTTCCACCCCTAGTCTGAGCCATAAGTGATGCAATCATCACTTGAGTCAAGTCTATTAGTATCATTTAATTCACTTTCAATAATATAGTGTGTTGGTTTATTCTTCCTGTTGGAATGGACGATTTTGTGTTTATTTCATCCATTACTTTACTTAATACTATTTTACCACCTTTCTGTATTCTGTCAAGGAAATAATCTGTCTTGTTTCCTATCTTCTTAGTAGTTCCTCTAAAATTCTGTAATGTAGTTCCTTTGATACGAATTCCACCTCTATCCAGTGCAAGGTATCTAGTGATTTCTTTTGTCTTGGTATTGAATGCCCAGAACTCCATAGAACCGACAATCATTGTAGGGTCAAGTGATGTTAGTTGGTAGTCTGCATCACTCCACTTGTACTTTAGGTTCTTAGATTGTTGTTCTGCACTGTAAATCTTTTTCTTTCTTGGTTTTCTCTTCGATTTACCATCGGCATATTTCTCTATTGATTCAATAATATCTTCATGAAACTTTTTAAACTTTCTTAATTGTGGTTTAGTTAGGAATGAATATCCTTCTTTAAGTTGTGGGTCAGTACCATCTAATGCTTCTGTAACTTCTGCAAGATTAGGTCTAAAGATATCTGCAATCTTTAATGCAACTGGCCCAGATACTTTCAAATCTTGTAGATATGCAAATGTGTTAAAGTCTGATTTCATGTTTGTAGATTCTAATACACAATCTATTGCATAGTCTATCTCACCACTCAATACATTTGCTTTATTCTGTATTCTTTCTTGAATGGATACAAATGGTTTCTTAGGTTCGTATTTCCTTTTCTCTTTTGTAGTGTTAATCTTTTTAACGATACTATCGATTAATGGTTTAATCTTTTCTTCTACAGTCATACCACCCAAGTTTGGTGGTTCTGGAAAATCTGGGTCTGTTATACATGGGACTTGTCTTAACTCCATACGAGCAAGACTTGCTGTTGAATTAGGAATGTGGTCTGAATACTTTCTGACTTTATCAATATACTCTGAATGATACTCATTATGTTTCATCCAGTCTGCCAACCAACCACTTAGTTGTTCTTTTTTAGACATATAAGAGTACCATTGAAAACATGCATGGATGTTTCCTTGATAGTTTTCATCTGGTTCTGGCCCATAATGAATTTCGTCTATTGTCTTTTTTCTTCCCATAATAAATTAATTATTAATTAAGTATCATCTGAATAAAACAGATGGTCTTGGTGAACTGCCACTTGGTGATATACTTCACTCCAAAATGGTTTCACCTTCTTAGAATGATACCACAATGCACCCTCTGTATTATCCTTTGGTCTTTTAAAAATAACCGAAGTCGCAAGTGCATGGGATTCATTCCACGCAGTCATTTCATGTTCAAGTGGTTCATCTGACTTTCCATCGCAGTACCACGAGAACTGACATGAATGTAAATCAATTCTACCACTAGGGTAGTATTTTGTTTGTTTTACAACACCACAAATGGTGTTAGGGAATCTTGGGTCTTCTACTCTATTCAGAGTAACTTGAGCAACTGCAAGTCTTCCCTCTTTACTTTGATTCCTTGCCTCCCAGTATATATTTTCTGCAAGGCAACGAATCTCTTCTTCCGAAGCATCCAGAGCAAGTCGTTTAATTTCTTCTTCTCTCCGAATTTTTTCCAATTCTATATGTTCTTCAATTCGATCAATTTGTTCTTGTTGAATCTCATTCTCTGTTTTGATATTATGCGTATGTACTATTACTGCAAGAATCAAACCAGCCGTAAACATTACAAGTGCTGGAAATCTATCTCTCTTATCCATAGGCACCTCTTTTTTACAGTGTCGAATTTTATTTATCACTTTTAAGATTTTAACCTATCAAATAAGTTATTAAATTCTTAGCTAAAAAGAGTAATCCGACCCCATTTAGTATAATTAATGCCCTATCTTTCCATAATAAGGACACTACCAACCATAAGGCTACACCCACAATCGATAGAACTAAATCATACATTTCCAACCCTACAACACCTCTTAGGGACATTGCCATCAACACAAATGCAGATGCAATCCATTTAATATACCAGTCTAAAGTATACTTTGGTGTTGCAGATTTAAAAATCCTTTTGGAATTTTCTATTTCTTCTTTATTGAAGTCTCCTATTTTAACTTCTTTCGTCATAAGTCTTAGTCCATGCTGTAAACACTTCCATTGCTCTCTGTTTTGAGAGATTAAACTCATCTTCCAGTACCTTCGGGGCACCAAACATATTCATCAATCCACTTTCACGCAGAATGTCTAGAAAGATAAAAAACCTTTCATTTTCGGCACCTTTAGATGCCACATTATCACTTATCATAATTCTTCTCCTAATAAGTTGACTCTTCGTACTCTCTTATTTGAGAGTTGCTTGTTCTTTTTTGTCTCTTTCCTTGAAAGAGAATTAATAACTTCTTTTTTCTGTCTTGGTACTCTACTCAAAATATACCTAATGCGATTAAGAGGATAAGGATAAATTCATCGATTATCATTATTCCTACAAAAATCTTTACTAATAATAATTTCATACTCTACTCCAAAATAGGTGAGAATTGCATGTCGATTGATGATAGGGAAGGAGAGAGTTAAACCCATCTGTCAACCAGCACCTTTAGGAAATAATCCAATTTACATCTGCCATGTTGACATGCAATTCTCGTAACTGTTAATATTTCATATTGTCTTCTGCACAATAATTGTACTTCATATCGAAAGCAGTCTTGAACTCTTCATAAGTTTCAGCTTTACTTCCATAAATTTCTTGAACTTCTTCAAAACATGGATGTGAATCATCACAAAGATATCCCATATTGTTAATCTCTTTGATTCGTACATCCTTCCATTCTTGTGTTTTAAATCCTGCCATTACACTCTCCTTATGCTGCTAAATTGTCCCTATACTCACAGGCAGTTTTATTATCTACCCATTGTCCATTGTCAAGTTCATACTCAGACTTATATGAACCATCTTCCCTACCACCTTCTAGGGTAGGAATCCAAAATTCTCTTTGCCTAATGATACCACGAACATGATCCATCATTAAAGGACTTCCAAGTTTCTTACATTGCCAACCACGACCAACTGCAAAGTTCTCTTCAAAGATAACAGGTGCTTCCCATTCTTGACAAACTTCTTTGTCGTCTTCGACAACATCTACATCGATGATGTATTCCTTAGACATAACATCATCATACTCAATTAATTTCTTAATCTCAGGCACGATACGAATTCGTGCATCACGAGGATCAACATCTTCAACCACATAAGTGGAACCACCTTTAGGTTTCCAGTAATCATTACCCTCGCCAGGATTATCACAATTATAATTCTCTAGATATTGGGTTTGTATTACTAATTTCATATGTCCTCTCTTTTCAAATATTTTTCTATGTTTCCATTATACAAAAAAATGTACCCTAGAGTCAAATGTTCTCTGCTAAGAGTTCTTCCAAATCCCACTCTGCTTCATCTTTATCGTTATCAACAGACCTTTTTAAATCCTCAAATGGTTCAACCAAGTCGTAAATTGCAGACTCTAATTTGTTTACACATTCACGAACTTCTTTGATTTTCCACTCTAAATCGTCTTTATCGATACCATACTCTTCTGCATAAGACTCAACTTTTAAGTAAATATCAGAAGGTACATCGTTGTACTTAATCTCTTTAGTCTTTGCATTGACTAAACCAATAGCAGAATCAAGATTATCAGATTTATCTTCTAGTGCCTTGATTTTCTTTTCTAATTCTACTTTATTCATATATAAATCTCCTATTACAGAACCATTATACTAAAAAATGTACCCCTGTGTCAAGTTGACCTATGGGTACATATGATGATATCATCTGTTTTTCGTACCTAAATACAGATAGGAGACTGCTATGATTGGTGTGAATATAGGTGGCCCAAGAGGTGGGAAAGTCCGAGAAGAACAGAAAATCTGGGATTTTGTCAATGAATGTATAGATATTTTGGGTCTAGAAAAGTATGATTTTGGGTTAGAAATTATCGTTTCTAATCAATTTGAGGAAGGTTTCTCAGATGCTGTAGGTGCTTGTTATGGTGATACCGAAGAAATTGTCGTGGAACTTGCACGAAAAGATTGGGATGGTCAAAAGACTGAAATACTAAAAACTTTAGCTCATGAAATGATACATGTTCGTCAATGTGCTAAAGGTGAATATATGTATGAGAATCCCGCAAGGAAACATGAAGGATTTCTATTCGATCTCGTTATGGAAAGACTTATGTAATTTGAAGAAGTATTCTGCATCTAATAGGACTAATGGTTTAGTCCTATTTTTCTTTAAGACTACCAAAGGTTCGTAGTTTCCAGAGTTCTCACTTGCTTGGTCATATGCTGACCAGAGATTAACTTTCTCTTGGTTCTTACATTCAATTGAATATGGGAACTTCTCTCGTGCAGCTCTTGCCATGATGACATCCTCACCACCAGCACCCATTGAAGTAGACTTGATGTCTTCTGGATGAATATCCAATTCTTCTATGAGTCTCTCACGAGTCCACTTTTGTAGATTCCTACCTTTTGCTTTTGCACTTTGTGGTTTCATTCAAACCTTTCTCATAACCATCTTTCCATATGAAGTATACCATAGGTATTAATACTAACATATGAAACATTAAAACTTCAATACTCATAATCCCATTCCTATTTGAGTTCCATCAATCACTGACCATGAAATTATAGATGAAACTTCTATATCTTCCCATTTTTGAACATCTTGTCTCCAGACAATGATTTTATCTCCATCTGGATTTTGTTTTATATTGAAATGGTTAGGGATTCTATCTTCCCTTAAAGTGCATGGTGCAGTTATATTTCTTTCAGAAACTAAACTTCTGAAATCAATCTTCACCTCTGCAACTTTTAAAGTTTCTAATAATTTATTCACTATCATCAAATTCTTCCATTTGTTCAAGCAATTCTTCTTGGAATTCCTCTTCTCTATCATCCAACTGTTCACCACAAAATGGGCAATATTGGATAGGTAGTTCTTGGTTCCACTCTGTTTCTATATTTGCAACTCCATCGCAACTATAACAGTGAATTTCTTCTACTCTCTCAACTTCTGGTTCGTTCATTCGTTATCCTTAAGCATGTTTCCTAAATGTTGTTGTAGTTCTTGGAATCCACCAACATATGTTGTGGTTCCATCTATCACAAATTGAATTTGTGGGAAAGTCCTTGCAGTTGGAAATTTCTCTAGAAGTTCTTCTTTAGTGAAGTCTTCATTTAACATGAAATACTTATATTCCAGTTTTCTCATTTCACATAGCATTTTTGCCTTATCACAATAAGGACACATAGGTTTCCCATAAATCTCAACTATCATAACTTAAATCCTTTAAATGTGTCGTCTTCTATATCTTGTTTAATTCCACCAATAACATATGACTCAATCTCTGTCTCTTGTGGTGCGTTCTGTTGTCCTTTAGATGATAACCAGTGTTGAGTCCAAGGCAGTGGATTTGACCGACTGGATATATCATATATAGGTTTTAATCCAATTGCACGAAGTCTTTTATTGACTGTATAATCTACATACTGACTCAATAATTCTACAGAAAGTCCTATCATACTACCATGTGTAAACAGATATTCTGCCCATTCTTTCTCTTGTTGTGCAGCCTCTTCATACATCTTGTACACTTCATCTTCACTTTCTTTCATAACCTTCAACATAAGTGCATTCTTTTCTTGGTTCTGGAATGCTTTAATAATATGTTGAGTTATCCCCAGATGGAGATTCTCGTCTCTTGCAATCAGACTGATAATCTTTGCAGAACCTTCCATAAGTTTCAACTCTCCGAAACCAAAAGTACATGCAAATGACACAAAAAATCTTAAACCTTCCAGTATGTTGATACTTATTAATGCAAGATATAGTTTCTTGTAAAGTTCTTTCTCATCAGTTTTATATCCCAACTTCCATCTATTTGCGTAATCAATAAAATCATCATAAGTCTTAGTAACTGATTCTGCTCTTGCAATGATATGTTCGTTATCAATAATGGTATCAAATTCTTTTGTTGGGTCTGAGTAGATGTTCTTCATCATATAGGTATATGACCTACTATGGATTGATTCCATGAAGTCCCATGCAATGATACATGATTCTAGTTCTGGAATAGTACAAAATGGAAGTAGTGCAAGTGCAGGCCCTCTTCCTTGTACTGAGTCTAATAATGTTTGATACTTTAGATTACTAGTAAAGATATGTTTATGTGCTTTACTTAATTCGTTGTAATCATTTCTGTCCTTCTGGAGAGAAACTTCTTCTGGTCTCCAGAAGTAACCCAATTGTCTTTGTGTTAACTTGTCGAATATGGGATATTTAAAATCATCATATCGTTGGGTATTAAGTTCCTCTCCGAAGAACATTTTATTCTTTAGAAAATTGACTTTGTTTTTGTTAAATATACTCATTCTTGATTATGTCTTGGGTCTTGTTGTTGTTTCTTCTTTTCTTCTTCAAATCTTTTTAGGTCTGACCATCCACTCTCTATGTGCATACCTGCTGGTAATGGTTGTTGACTTTGTTTCTTACTCATATTTCTCGAATCCTTTACCACATGCTTTACCAGTTGCTGGGTCTGTTATACTAACATTTGCATAATACTTGTAGTTATTTGGGTTTTGTAAAAATTTACTTGCATGACCTCTTAGATGCATATCTACCGAACCACTACCATGATAAATTGATGGTCTTGAATCATACATCAATTGTGGAAAGTCTCTATACATTGGGCCATCTTCATGTAAATAATGTAAAAAGATTTGTCTTGCAGATTTTCCTACTAATCTTTCTCTCCAATGTATAACATTACTACCTTGATAGAATAATGCATCACCAGGCCATAAATCAACTGGAACTGCTTTCTTATGTCTTGACCTAAATGGTTTACCCATTGATAAATCGTATGCAGTCTTACCAGTTAATCCAGTAAAGTTGTGGTCTCCTCTTGCCCATATTCTCCAAGGCTTATTATCATCTGTATTAAATGATACTGGAAGTGTTGCACTGAATTCACATGATGGTCTATCAGAATGTGATAGTAATCTAGCATGTCTTTCATATGTTCTACCATATGAATAGGTTGGTTTTAATCTAAGACCAAATAGTTTCTCTATCTTCTCCTTATACATTAGAAGAAGTGTTTCACCATAGTTTGGAAATGGCATTCCTTTACTTACCCAGTTATCTAAGAATGCACCTTTATCATCGTAATTCTCTTGAATGATATGTTCTTCTCTGTAATATTGTTTTCTCTGTTCTTGGAATTTGAACATGTGCAAACAAAATTCTATATGTGATTTATCAAAGAAGTTTCTTGCAATATAGAATCTATTCTTACCTATCAAATAACCTTCTTTAGTTATTTCTGGTACATCTGGGTTATCTATATTGTCTTGTGGATTAAATATCTCTAGTTGTCTTTTCTTATCTACTACATCAAACTGCTCTTGATGGATGATTTGCTCTTCCATCATTTCATGATGTTGTCTTTCTCTTTCTCTTTCTTCTAAACTTAAATAAGAAAATTCTTCACTTTTTAAATTGTACATGCCTCACAATCCTCATCATCTATTTCTTCACCTAATGGAAGTGGTTCTGATGGAACCTCAATAATATCTTCTGTTTTACTATCGTATGTATTTTGATAGTAAGATGTTTTCCACCCATACTTATATGTATTCAACATATCAGTTGCCATTACAGATATGGGTACTTCATTGTTCTCATAATTCTCTGGATTATAACTCCAGTTACCACTGATAGATTGGTCAAAGAACTTTTGCATAACTGCAACAATTTTGATGTATCCATCATTGTCTTTCATATCCCACAATAGAGTATAAAAATTTTGTAGTCTTGTATATGAAGGAACTATTTGTTTCAATGGCCCTTTCTTACTTTTCTTGACTGATAAGAAATCTCTTGGTGGTTCAATACCATTTGTCTCATTTGATACCACTGATGAACTTTCAGATGGCATTTGTGCAGACAATGTACTGTGTCGTAACCCATGTTCCTTGATATCTTTTCTTAGTTTTTCCCAATCAAAGTTCAGAACATTTGGAACTATCTCATCAACATCTTTCTTGTAATGGTCGATAGGAAGTTTTCCTAAAGAATATTTAGTACGATCAAAATAATCACATTTACCCTTCTCTTGTGCAAGTTGATTAGATGCTTTTAATAAATGGTATTGGAAACTTTCTGTTAAATCGTGAACTAATTTATGTGCTTCTGGGTCATTGTACATTACTTTATGTTTTGCAAGGTAATGTGCAAGACCAATGTATCCTATACCTAAACTTCTTCTTGCAAGTGTAGATACTTCTGCAGCCTTGACTGGATAGTTCTGGTAATCAATTAAATTATCCAAAGCTCTAACTGCAAGATCACATACTTCTTCCATGTCTTCAAGTTTCAAACTACCAACATTGATTGCAGATAGAATACAAAGTGCAATCTCACCTTCACCATCTGGATGTTGAATAGGGTCTGTAGGTAATGTAATTTCTTGACATAGATTACTCATGTTAACTTTATCTTGGAATGAACTATGTGAATTTGAATGGTCTATATTCATGATATAGATTCTACCAGTTTCAGCTCTTTCTTTGAGTAAATCCATGAATAGAGTTCTTGCAGATATTTTTGTCTTAGGTACTGAGTATGCTCTTTCATACTTCTCATAGAGTTCATCAAACTCTGGAGTACCAAATGCATCATACAACCCTTCTACATCATGTGGTGAAAATAGGGTTATATCTTCATCATTTAGAAATCTCTTATAGAATAGTTCACTAATTTGAATAGAGTAATCTAATTTTCTTACCCTGTTGTCTTCTGTTCCTTTGTTATTTTTGAGAACAATAATGTCCTCAATTTCTTGGTGCCATATTGGAAAGTGGACAGTAGCACTCCCACCCCTAACTCCATTCTGAGTGCAACAGCGGACTGTGCTCTCGAATTTCTTGAGAAAAGGGATAACACCAGTGTGCTGAACTTCTCCACCCCTAATTTTAGAATTAATACCACGAATTCTACCAGCATTAATACCAATTCCAGCCCTCTGAGCAACATACCTACCAATAGCCATATCACTAGAAAAGATACTTGGTAAAGTGTCATCACTGTCCACAAGGACGCACGATGCAAACTGTCTAAGGGGCGTTCGTATACCCGCCATAATTGGTGTTGGAATGTTGATTTTAAATTGCGAAATTGCATCATAATATTTTTTAACATAAGTTAACCTCGTCTCACTAGGGTAGTCCTTAAACAATACTGCACTGATTAACATATACATGTATTGTGGACTTTCATATAATTTTCCAGTAGACCTATCTTGAACAAGATACTTGTCTACTACTTGTCTTAAACCAGCATAAGAGAATAAGAAATCTCTTTTGTGGTTCATATAACTGTTAAGAGTATCCCACTCTTTTTCAGTATAGTAATCTATCAATCTACTATCATAGACACCAATCTCTATATTCCTTGCAACTATATCTTTAAGTGCTGGGTATATTCTACTATCTTTCCATTTGGTATTAAATACATCCTTTCTTATTGCAAATAACAATAACCTTGATGCAACATACTGATAGTTTGGTGTGTCCAGACTGATTAGGTCTGATGCTGATTTAATTAGGGTTTGTTGAATCTCTTCTGTTGTGATTCCATCGTAGAATGATAAGTTTGCACTCATTTCCACTTGTGATGCAGATACACCATTAATACCTTTTGTCGCTGCATCCACCATCTTGTGGATTTTTTCTATTTTTAGTGGTTCTTTACTTCCATTCCTCTTTATGATACTGATTCCATTTGTTGTCATTTAGACCTTACTCCAATTCTTTATTGCAAGTGTTAATTGTAATCCTTGCAATGTGTTCCTTTCAATAATATCAAGTGGATTTAGACCACTCAATACCATGTCATTTATATCCTTTTCTTCAATAGTTTCTGGCCAGATACAAACTTTATATCCAAGTTCTGCAATAGAATTCATCTTCTTGATGATTTCTTTATTTCGAGGTTCGTTATCAAATACAATAGTAGTATTCGTTTTTGGAATCTCGTTTGTTATCTTGGAAAAGTCTGAACCCGCAACTGCAATACAGTTATCCAGAAATAGAGAGTCAATAGGGCCTTCGACAACATAAAGAGGTTTGTTGAAATCGATTTTGTTAAGTCCGAATATAAATGGTTTATCATCGTCAAATCTTAGTGTTAGGTATCTCAGTTGTGAATCGTTTAATGCCCTGCCTGTAACTCCAACAAGGTTTCCTTGTCGATCTTTAAATGGAAATACAAGTCTAGGGTCGTTTCCTAAAACTCTCCTATTATACTTATAATTCAAAGAACTTAGACTCTGGGAATTTTCAACAAAATAGATGTCTTTCCAATGTTTTTTTGGAATATTTCTTCTCATCAAATAAGTGAGAGAAATTTCATTGTCTTCTGCTTTAGTATACCCCTTTAAAGGGTCTGATTTAAACTCTGGTTTAAAAGACATTTCTGGTAATGGAGTCTTTCTTTTCTCTCTGCGACCAAACTTTTCCATTACCCACTGTTTATATAAGGTACTGGAATGTTCTTCTAGGAATTTGCCAAGACTGGTCGAATGACCACAATTATGACACTTAAAGACATAAGAATCCTTATACACGAAATGATAACCTCGTGCTTTAAGCTTATCCTTCTGAGAATCCCCACAATAGGGACATGAATGATTTAAGAGCTTATCACTCTTCCACTTAGAATTCTTAAATCTAGGTGCTACTAGTTTAAGATACTTTTTATCAATCCACAAAGACATAATATTATTATCTCATAGAAAGTGGATTTGTCAAGTAGATTTATGTCCTCTCTCAAGACATAACGACTAAGACATTGGATTTTGGGTCTATTTTTTAATTATTTCTGCACCAACGGCTGGTTGGTCTTTGATAGTAACATTTCTGTAGTAAACTACCACTTCTTGTACTTCTCTGATGTATCTTCGTAATTCTTGCATGTTCATTGCCATTAGTTCGTAATCTGCAACTGTCATTGCAACAAATACTACATCACCAGAGTTCATTTTCTTCATTTCATCAATGAATTGGTCTAGATAAGTATATCCTTCTGGCCAGTCTGGGTTTTCTTTCCCATTTTTACAAGAACCATCCTCGTTCTTTTCTCTTTTACCAGTTTCCACATCTTTTATACATGGATTGGATATTACTGCTTCTGATACCACATACCAATGTGGTTCATTCAATTCTATGTTTCTGGGCATAGTTGGTTGAATGATTTCTATTTCTATAGGTTTTGATACCACCTCAACCTGTTTAGGTTGAAAAATCGAACAACTAGTTGTTAGGATTAATATCAGTGGTAATGTCGTCCAACGAATCCAACTCTTTTGAGTCGTTTTCGATGGAGTCAAATACTTGTTTAGTTCCATTGTTTACTCTTTTCTCAATAAGACCAGGCTTGGCAACTGCAAGCTGGTTTAAATTATGTCTACGAAAGATATCCATATATCTATTCATTTCTGCTTCAATTTCTGCATTCTTAGATGCCATCTGATTCAAGGCTTTTCCTTGAGTTTCATAGGATTCTTTAATTGCTTCGATTGTTTTCTTCTGTTCTTCCACTGCAAAGTTTAATGCAGTGTTCTCGTTCTTAAGGGTTATGTTCTGATTGTATAAAAAGAAACCACCTAGTCCTAAGACTAAGATTATCCCCATTAAAATCTGTTGCATCTTATAATTCCTCAGTCATATAATCCATAGGAGTTGCAGTTCTAAGTTCGACCTTATTACCTTCAAATGTTTTGAATGCAATGTATTTTGGCCCAAGATTATAAATCTTTCTGACTTCCCATGATCTAGTGAGAGTGTCTATAATTTCACCCTCTTGGTTATATTTATTATAACTTACAGTTAGTTGTTTATGACATTCAAACCAACTAACCATCCACAACCATATCTTGTGGAAAAACTCTTTAATTTTTATGAAAAAATTCTTCATGTTTTATAGAACAACTTACCTTTTTGTTGTTTCTTATTTGATACTTTACCACCAACTAAAGATGCAACTTGATTAACAAATCTAAGTCCTCTTTCTTGGTTAGACTGGTATTCTTTACCCATTTTTTTCTTTACTGACTTAACAATTGTATCAAAAATTGAATTGATATCTGCAACCAACTTACCTTCATCGATACCTTCTCTAAGTCTAGGTTCCCTTCTATTGGTACTTCTATTTGCAACTCTTAGATTACTTCTATCGTTGTTCTCTGGGTTATTGTCTTTATGATGTACATCTTTACCATCGAAAGGTTTTACTCTACCTTCTTTTTCCATTGCCCTTCTAGCTCTTTTTCTTGCAGCGTTTCTTTTCATTTGTTCTGGTTTACCCAGATAGTTTTCCCTTTCTTTCTTGTAATCTCTTTTATACTTTTCTTCTATTTCATCACCAGATACTAATTGTGCAACTTGAGTAATCATTTGGGTAATTGCAGCTGGTGGTAATGTTAGAATAATTTCTATTTGTTTATTGGTAATTCCTTTAATCTTTTGAAGTTGTTTTTTTAACTTTACCTTATTAACTGCCTCTTCAAGTGCCTCTTGCATAGGTGTACCTTGTTTGAACCTTCTAAGTAATGCATCTGTACCTATCTCATTATTACCAGCACCTAATGACCAATTATTATCTCTTCCACCCTTTAAATACTTTTTCTTTTTCTTTTTCTTCTTACTTTTCCAGTGGACTTTATCATCACCAGTACCAGCAACTGGAGCACCTGTTGCATTTGCTGGTGCATCTTCTTCTAACCAGTCTTTAAACCACCCATTGTCCTTTCTATCGTAATCTTTAGGCGTAGAATGTGTTGATGCACGATTGTACACATTCATAAATTTTGCTACTGGGTTAGTTTTACCTTTCATCTTACATCTTGACCAGTTAAAAACTGGACTTTATCTTGAGTTTTATTGTATCCTTTATAGATATTAACACCCATAATACGATCTGTCAACTCAATTATCTGTACTTTATCATGACGATAACCTATATTGTCATCATCATTCCACAAAGATGTCCTTAGAGTGTAAATATGACCTTCTGAGAGGGTATTCTGAGTGGCATCAAACTCTTCTAATAAGTCTGACACTTTACCTTGTTCCTTAAGGTATTGATAGAATTTTTCTTCTAGATATTGAGAATTTAGACCAAAATTCTCTTTGAGTAGTGCAAGAGCAGCTGCATAGTTAGCAAGTCTTGATTTACCAAATGGAATTAGTTCTAAAATTCTTTTAAGGTTGAATACTAATCTATGAAGAAGTGTGTATGAATCTTTTTGTTCTTTAGTTTTAGGTTTAACTTTCTTAAGTCTTTTACCCTTTTCGTCAATAAGACCTTGTTTGAATGCTTCCATGTCTTCCCATTTAGTGGAAAACAATTTCAATAGACGAAACACAATTACTGTGTCGATAACACCCATTGCACCTTCTTGTAACTTGACTTGTTCCATTATAGTTCCCTTAGTATCTCTGCAACAGTCATGTCTATAGGAATGTTTGGTCTCCAATCTTCCTCAACATGACCCATGTAAATTAACATTGTCTTTAGAACTGGCCAGTATTCTTCTTCGATTTTGAAGTCCAGCATTTTAATGCAATTAGGAACCCCAAAAATATTGAGAAGACAGATAAGGTGATTGAGGAGTAATCTTTCTCTGAGTTCATCGTTCTTGTAATATCTCCTTAGAAGTCGTTTTAAATAACGAAACCTTCTTAGGTCTTCCATGAACTCGTCCACTGATGTACACTGCGGGTTGTCATAACACTGCATTGCGAACATCGTGAAGTTCTCGTCTGTTAATTTCTCAAATAACTTCATAATAATTTCCTACTATTAATTAACATAATAGTAGTATATAGGTACAGAGAGAAAAGATTTACTGGATGTTTGCTACAACTTTAAACATGTTGTTAGGTTGTTTTTCCCACTCAACATGTAGTTTCAGTTCTGGGCCGTCTTTAGAAATGAAGTCGTCATCGAGGTCTGCACCATCGATATCCTTTCCAAATCTTCCACCAAACTGACTTAAAGGTAGGTCAGCAGAACCTTGATCTTCTGAACCTTCGTCAAGGATAGTATCAAATTCTATACCGACTTGTTCAACTTTACGACCTAGTTGTTCTAAAGCTGCACCGACAGAGATAAATTCTCTGTCTGCAACACCACCAATAAATGCATTTAATCTTTGCAATACTTCAGCATCTTCTGAAAATCTGTGTAGGTCATCTGTTGCAACTCTACCAGTTGAATCAGAAGGTAATCCATACCCACCATTTGGGCCAGATTCATATGCTTCTGCAATGTATTTCTTAAATGATTTCATAATTATTTCCTATTAAGCAGCAACTGTAATTGTACCAGCGGCAGTTCCGATACCAGCAGATGAAGTAATAGTTGCATTACCACCTTCTGATGTATCAACAATTGTACCACTGTTTAAAGATACCGCATTTGCACCAATACTTAATACATCACCTGCTGATGTAGCTGCATTACCAGCTGCAATCACAAGACTGAATGTAAGTTCGTTTGATGTTGAACCACTTGCATATGATAATGTATGGTTTGCATTAGTATCATTAACAACAGTTAATTGTGGTGTACCTGTTACTGTAACTTTCTCATTGAATATTACTTTTACAGATAATGTTCCACCATCTGATTTATCAAATGCAGTAGTTACCCATTCAATATCTGTAATATCTGCTTGACCAATTGATGTTGCAAGAGCTCCGATAGCTGCAATCACCTCTTCTTGATGATTTGCAGATTTTTTGTATACCCAACCTCTTGCAGTTGCGTATGTAAGTTTTTTGTCCGCTGCAGTTAACCATTTAGGTTTGGCTTCATCAGCGTCTGAATTTCCCCATAAAGACATATTAATTTTCCCCTATTTTATGATTACCCTCGCGGATAGTCCGATTATTAGATAGTTTGTCATAATGTATTTATACTTTTTGATTACTCCACTCTAGCCCAATTTACAAATTCTGGAGTAGCTTCGTGAGCTGCAACCATAGTTAGATAAGCACCACCCCAAGCTTGGGCATCTCCAGCAAAAGTTTGTGTATTTGTACCAATCCCAATTCCACCAGTTTCATAGGTTATTGTACTCTTATCAACAATATCAAATAGTTGTGTTTCAGTAATAGTTAAATCTATATCATCAGCTTGAAAGTCTGATGCAGTATAATCTACTATTACTGTGTATGTATCTAATGGTGTTGCACTATCAACTCTATGTGCAACTACCTTTTCTACATTTGTCGTACCTTCTTCTATATCCATCACTGGTGTAGGTACAAATGGATATGCACTATCTATATCCTCTGGATAAGTAAATGTAGTTGGTGATTTTTTAACACCCTTTACTGGTATCATTACCTTTACTTCTGTAAGATCAGAAATATCATACTTTTCCCAAGTAAGCTCAAGTTTATCTACAACCCCATCTTTTAGGATTACATCTTCTACTTTAGGTGGGACTCTATGAATATACATCTTAAAAACACTGCTCACCATTACCAGTCCAAGTAGTAGAAGCATTTGACTGATAATACATCGTACCAGTTGTTGGTGCAGTACCTAATATATGAGTTCCACTTACATCGACTAAATAAGCTGAATAACTATGTGAGCTTAAACTTGTATTCATACAAGCTTCACACTCACATCTAGCAAATCGTTCACCAGTTCGACTCATAACATCTGTTGCAGTTCCAGTAGAATTAGGAAAAGATGAAAGGGTCATGTTATTACTGGTATATGTTCTTATATTACCATTATCACTGGTACTTCCACCAAATGAACTATGAACAGCACTTTGTGAAGTGAACATACCATTTAGTCCAGACTGATAACGATCAACCCAAACAATTTTAAATTGATCACTACCAGATATAGCAGAATAATCTGAACCAGTATAATAAGTTGTATGCCAAACATATCCATTTGAGTTTGAGTCCCCAGTCATATATTCAGTATAATCATCTATTTCATCATACAAATATAGTGCAATATAACCACTAGATGAAGAATAAGCTACCTTAAATGTTCTTGTTATCTCAACTAATGCAGCTTTTGCACAAATTATTGAAGAACATCCACCTGTTGCTTTGTAAGTTGGAGTATAATCAGTATTTCCTGTCTCTACAACACCATTATCTCCAGTTCTTATACTATAAGAATGTGTTGTGTCTGACATTCCACTTAAACCAGAAACAGTTGCAGTTCCAGTAAATGTTGTTCTTGGACTTGAAGATGCAGTTTGTGAGAATGTACAAGTTTCTCCATTAGTTAATGAAGAATCTGACATGTTGATACCATTCGTCCCACCACTAGTCATTGTTGCAACAGTTTCAGAATCAACTCCACCTAATGTATAACTTCCAGTAGTATGTGATGAACTTAATGCAACTCCAGTTGCACTATAATCGGCTGGCATAGAAGTAGTAGTTGGTGTTGTATCTTGAGCTCTTGTAGTAACTGTATGAGTAAAAGTATCCCCACCAGCAGTAACACTTCCAGTTGTTGCTGTAGAATATGAACTAGATGCAGTTTGTCGAGTATGGATATAATTTCCATTACTAATTGATTTATTTGATGTATTAAAGGTTCCGCCTGGTGATGAACTACTAGTTACTGAAAAATCACCATTCCCACTATGTGATGCAGTAACACTAGTTGTTAATCCAGATACTATATTACTTGTTCCATATTGTGTTGTTGATTTCTCCACATTAGAATCAGATGCAGACCCTAAATCATTAACTGTTGTGTCGTGCAGTGTTTGAACTGAGAAACTAAATGAAGCAGTTGTACCACCATTCCCAGTTGCAGTTGCAGTAAAATTTGATGTAGTATTATAACTACCACTTGAAGTTACTGTTGCAGTAACAGAAGCACCAGAACCACTAAATGATATTCCACTTCCAGACCAAGTAATAGTTGCATTGCTTGGTGTATTTCCATCACCATCTGCTACTGTCCAAGAAGTAGAAGCACTACATGCAAAAGTATAACTTGTAGAAAGAGAACATCCTGTTTTATTTGCAGTTGAAGTTGATGCACTTGTTGTTCCACCAGCATTATATGCATCATCATTTGCACCAGTACCACCATCTACTGATGATAAATCTGCAACTGATATTGCACCAGACTTAGGTACACCAGAATTGTTTGCAGTGTTTGGTACAGTTGTACTTCCAGAACCACCAGAAGATTCTCTATAATACTCTGATAGTGAAATTGGATTAGCACCACCTAAATCGTCTTGTATTTCGTCAAAACTACCTGTTGTAACTGTTCCCATTATCTATTTGCCCTTTGAATTGCCTGAACGGCTTGTGTGAATGATTTTTTATCTTTACTTAACATATCTACAACTTTCTTTCTAGTTATGGGTTTTAATGCATCTAAAGTTTTTGCAACCATTTGTGCAACCTTTTGGTTTATTTTAACTTTACTACCATCATCTAGTGTTAACTCTGATGGTTTTCTTAAATCTGCAGCCCCTTTAATTTGGACTTGAATGTTTTGGTCTGGGTCATTTGCACGAGGCCCCATTTTCTTTTCTCTTTCTCGTGCCTTGAAATATGATTCTATTTCTTGTTTGATATCATCAGAAGGTTGCCAATCTGTATACTTTCCACCATCAATTGCATCTGCAAATTTCTTTGCAGGGCCTGATGTACCCTTTGCATAGGTTACAATTTTATTTATTGCATCTTTAACAGATTTTGACTTGTTTACAAAGTCTTTGATTTTGTTGTTGGCTGCATTTGTTTTTGCACCAAAGTCGTGATATGCCCTAGCTTCTGTTATGTTTGGAATTATGGGATGATATCGTCTCATCTTCGATACCCCTACAATGCATTATAGATGTCAGCGTGATTTCTATATTTCTTTTTAGATTGTTTCATGAGGTCATCGAATATAGAATTTCTTGTATCAATCAAACCTTTTGGCATATGACCTAATGCTTTATGTGTCATCATGATACCTTTTAATGCATCTAGTCCTTTTCTATCACCAAGAAGTTTTGCAAGATGTATTAATGAACCATTGTGGTCATTCCTATCTGTCATATCTGCAATCTTTTTGATATCTGCATCTTTCATAGTTTGTGCTTCAACTATTTCTTCGATACCTTCTTTTATGTCTTTAATAGTTTCTTTCACATCTTCATGGAAAATACCTTTACCAGTCTTCTTATCCATACCCATGTAGAATCCTTTCAAAGATGGTAGTTTAACACCAATCTTATCTAACATTGAAACCATCTTATGAATTTTTTCCCATCCTGCTGGAGAGTATTTACCTTTTGACCTAATCTGACCAAAGAGTCTGTCCATTGCAACTTCTGGGTCTTTTCCACCATCCCACTTGAAACCAGTAATACTTGATAACTGTTTTCCGAAGGCTGCAAGTTTGATTTGGTCTTTTCTAGATAGTTCTTCTTGAACTACAAGTTCATAACCTTTATAGTGTGGTATTCTTTCTTCGTTTGCAAATTTAAGTGCTTTCTTAACTTCTGGATGTTTCTCAAGACCTCTTTTAAGTTTTTCAATCTTGTCTATTGCATAGTTCATTGCACCACCATGATCAAGTGCAATCTCTACTGCTTTCTGAACCATTTTGTCTTTCTTTGCTTTAGGGTTCTTTCTGAAATATACTGATATCTCTTGACCAGTTAATTTAGAACCAGACATTTTACTAGGTGGTCTTCTACCTTCAACTTTGACTGATTTCTCTCTCTTTTTCTTTATCTTACCTTTGCCTTTCCACTTTTTCATCATCTTGTCAAATAAACCTTCTTCAAGGGTTTCATCTATTTTTCTTGTAGACTTTTCATCATCATCCATACCAGAAACCCATGTTGCTGGAGCATGTGTAATTTTATATCCAGATAATTTAACTCCCCAATCTTTTAAGAATTTAACTACTGGGTCTCTTGCATCTCCAACTTTCTTAACATCTTCATAGTCTAACATCATTTTATACCATGCATCAGCAACACCATCATCACCTACAACAGCAGCAAATATTTTTGCAGCCTTATCAAGGTCTTTCTCTGTTTTAATCATGATTGGTCTAACTAGAGCTCTATTTAATTTTTCGAGTTTATCTTTTGAATCTGGAATTGCCCATGTTCCTTCTTGAAGATTGGTTTCTTCTGATCTCATTCTTTCTCTTTTCTTTGCATCTTTTATTGCATCTCTAAGGTCTCGAACTTTGTCATTTTGCCTCTGTGCCATGTCTTCTTGTTTGTCTGCTTTCATATCATAATTATCAGCAGCTCTATCATCTGGATTTCTTTCCCTAACTTTAGATGCCTTTTCTCTATATTCTTCAGCGGCGTCATCGTGTCTTTGTCTTTGATTTCTAGCAAATTCTAATTTTTTCTGTAACAGCTCAACTACTTTGCTTTCTTCATTATACTGGGCAGCTAATTGTGTTTGATGTTTCTTTTGAATTCCTAACCAATCTTTTTTCAGACCTCTGATGACTTTGATATCGATACCACGAGATTTTGCAATCTTCATGTCAGCTATACCATCT
>VTLG01003976.1_pt1 | contig 59300 bp, 76 predicted proteins | sample 4694571 | NCBI WGS metagenome assembly VTLG01 (sample SAMN12604809, study PRJNA352737) | marine metagenome | biome: ENVO:00000447; feature: ENVO:00000209|ENVO:00000569|ENVO:01000036; material: ENVO:00002151; isolation source: viral sequences binned using virsorter ...
CAACCGTGCCTGTCGTGTCGTCGCCAGTGAGGTTATATACTGGCGGGGATAACTTCTATCCATGCAACAGGTATGGGCAGTCAAACACCGACCCGGACATCTCGGAGGGTTCCAAGGGCAAGACCACCTCATTGATGAGGTGAAGGCCATCTGCGAAGGCGAAGCGCCGATGCAACACTACATTTTCCATTCCCCCGAAGCCGGCACAGGCAAGACTACTCTCGCACATATCATGGCGAACGCCCTTGACTACACGATTCACAAGTACAACGCATCATCCAAGCGCCAGCGTGGGATTGAGTTTGTAGAGGAAGAGTTGGCTCCGATGTCCCGGCTCGGACAATTTGAAACCATTTTCTTTCTTGATGAGGCAGACCAACTGACCCCTGCCGCTCAGTCCGCCCTTAAGGGTGTGATTGAGGACGCACAGGGTTTCTTCATCCTCACCTGCAACGACCTGTCCAAGGTCAGTCCGTGGCTACAATCCCGATGTCAAGTCCGCACCTTCAAGCCGTTGTCCGACGACAACATAGGACAGCGACTCGTAGAAGTGTGCGCCAAAGAGGGACTGAACATGCCTGCGGAGGATGTGGTGACCATTACGCAGGCTAACCGAGGCGACCTGCGGAACGCCATCAACACGCTTCAAGCGTACCATTCCCTGCCCATGAGCAAGCGGCAGTCCTTCCTACTCTCTCTTGTTGAGCCACCCTTTGACGCCCAACGAGTGCTGACTCTTTGTTTCAAAGAGGGGCGAGCCGAAGAAGCCGTAAAGGTTCTCGGCGATGTCTCCAACCTACGCCGTAGCATTGACCGTGTGTTCCGCTATGGCATTGATTCTCCCGCCAAAACCGCCAACAAATTGAAGTTGGTTGATGCCGCTACGCAGGCCCAACGGGACCTGCTTTCGGGTGTTGAGGCGCACTATGTCGTGTGGGACTTCTGCCGACGATTGAGCGTGTGAGAAAGGTTATATACTGGCGAGAGGTAAGACAAAATAGGAGTGAGCAATATGAACATTGAGCAGATGATTGAAAGAATCGGAAAGAACATCGGAGCAACTGAGGACGCACTGCGTTCCCGCATGGATGTGGTTCTCTCGGAGAACCGTACCGCTTGGATGGATGCAGGCAAGACTGAGGACGACTGTGCCATCAACGCACTTCGTATCGCAGGCCGACAGTTGAAAAGCGAGTCCGAGCGACTCAAGCGAAGCGGCGCTACCCTGTACGAGGGCATGTTCGTCAGCGTTCCACGCTACAAAGACTGGGCTCAACTTGCCTACAAGAAGGCCGCAAACACCATCAAAATTGGTGACGCCGCTATCCTTGAGCAGATGGTTGACGAAGGCCACTGGATGATTTACGAGGACAACAACGACGGTACCTTCACCAAGAAGTACAACCCAAGCCTCGCCCGTGGCGAAGCCTTTGAGTCCGGTACTGCTACCGCTGAAATCAGCGAGTTGCCCAAGGGTACCTACGACGCAGGCGACGGCATCCACTTCCACATCGTGTGGGACAAGAACAGCCCGACCTTCCCGTCCGGCGACCGCAACTTCAAGTACGGGCAACCTCGCCCGCAGTCGGAGAAGGACCGGCAGTGCATGTTCTTGGGTCGTGCCGCTGGCTCGGACGACATCCGCCTGTACAACTTCCGCTTCAACGGCGCTCTTGCTGAGGCCGAACCAGCGACCTTTGTTGCTGGGCGCATCGCCATGCGACCTGCTCGCAACGGCGACACCGCATACGGCAAGGCCGGCGTGTCCGTGTTCTCGCAAGACGATTCTCTCCAAGAGATTTTCAGCGCCGCACCCGACGCCCTCGTCGGTGAGTTGGCCGCTGTTCATGTCCTTGAAGAAGGTCTGCAACAGATTCGCTCCTATGTGGAGTCCTTGACTGACAAGGAACGCTGGGATGCTCTTTGCACCGTGATGACTGAGGTTGTTCACATTGACCCACGGGACAACGGCGGCTTCATCATCACCGTCGGCGACCTTGACATCATGTCCACCGCCGGTACAACCGACATCTATGTTTCCGCCGCCCATGAGTCCCTCGTGGACTTCTCCGTGGGTAGCACGGTCATGCTGGTCGGTCAGCCCTACATCAGCCGAGACGACGAGGCTCGCCTCATCACGACCGGCTGGTGGTGCGCTGAATCGCTTGGTGGCGCTGTCATGGACAACACCGAGGGCTTGACGACTGCTGAGGGGTGGGACTGATGGCTTGGGCTCAACCGAAGCAGACCAGCACGCAAGCGGCTACAACCACCGTCAAGTACGGTGCGGAGTACTACCGTGAGTTGTTCAACAAGAAGCGTGAGTCCCACGCACCTATCCGCATGGCGCTGGTAGGCAAGGAGAACACCGCCAAGACCGGGCTTGCTTGCGACCTCGCTCTCAAGCACACCGACAAGCGAATTATCGTCCTTGACTGCGACAACTCGGCACAGAACACCGTGGACTACTTGGTGTCAAGCGGCGTCAAGAACGCCGAGAACATCCAAGTCATCCCGTTGATTGACGAAATGGACGAGGCCATGTGGAACGACGACAACACCACGAATTGGGTCGCTGTCGTTGAGAAGTTGGAGTGGTTCACCGCACAGATTGGTGAGGACGCTGAGGACATCGGCGCTGTCATCATGGACGGTGGCTCAACCTTCCTTAAGTGGTGCGAGTTTGTGATGACTGAGCGTCTCATCAACCGTGGTGTCATCAAGGAAGAGGGCGACAACTTCAACCAAAAGGAATGGCGTGAGCGCAACCGTGTGTTCAAGGGCGTTCTCAACCGGCTGACTGCGCTCCCTGTCCCCTACATTTTCTTCACCTTCCACTTGAAGGACAAGAAACAATTCATGGACATTGGCAACGGAACCAAGGCCATGATGAAGGTTGGTGAGATTGTGGACTGGGTGGACGGTACACAGCGTTTCGTGAGCCAGCAGATTTTCCTTACCCGCTACACCAAGAAAGGCGACAAAGCCGCTGGTGTTGAGGCTGACAAGTCGTTGGGCGAGAATGACTTCGTGATTCGTGCCGTCATCAACGAGATGAAGGGGCGCAACATGGAACACCTCGGCAAGACCTACGACTTGCTCTCCGTCAAGGGCGGAGATGTAGGGTGGGCCGGGCTACCGTTGGAGTGGGTTTGATGAGCAAGGGCTCCATGCTGGGTCGTGCCTTTTGGGCCATGCTCGGCTACAAAAGAGAGGACGACTACACACGAGGTGAAGAAGAATGAGCGACGAAAACAACGAGAAAATTGTCACCGAGTACTTGGCCAACTTCAAGCCGCAGGCTGAAAGAATCCAAGACTTGGAGGCTGAGGTGAAGAGATTGAAAACCTTGATTGCCGACCTTGAGACTGTGATTGACGACATCCCGCCCTTTGTCAAGGTGTGGTCTGCTGTCCGTGAGTTACAAGAGTTGCATGATGCACCAGCGGCCACTTTGGTACACTACTTGGGGGGCTTCCGGTGAAGGTTGGTCGGAGGGCGCTTGAGGCATTGTTGGCGGCTACACGCCGTGAGCAATCCATCAACGGTAAAACACAGCCGCAGGTGTCATCCACCATCATTCGCTACACAGACGACACCGTGTACACCGTCAACATCGTGAAGGACGGAAAGACCAGCCTATCCCGGTTCTCCTTCAAGCAAGAAGAAGCGGCACCCGAGGCTGTCAATGTTCCAGTGCCCGACATTGAGAGGATGCTTGGTGTGTTGAAGTATCATGGTGAAATGGTGACGCTGACGCACCAAAACGGCAAGGTTCGTATCAAGTCCAAGAACAAGCAAACGACGCTGACCGGCGGCTTTGACGCCAAGTCTTACGCCAACAGTCAGCAGAACCTCAAGCAGGCGGCTGTGGCCGCCAGCGAGCGTAGTAGTCAAATCAAGGACAATGTTTATCATCTGCAAGACGGGGCCACGATTTCACCGTTCTACACGGTGTCCCTGCCCTCCAAAGAGGTGTACGATGCACTTCGTTGCGATGGCATCAACGGGCAGAAGTTGAACCGTTACAAGTTTGTTAGCGACGGTTCCGTGCTGACCGTCTCCGTCGGAGATGTGTTCAAGGGCATGACCGCTACGGCGCTGGTAGATGACTACGCCGGGCCTACCTTTGAGGCTACCTTTGAGGGCGGGTTGGAGAACATTTTCAAACACTACAACGGGGATGTCAAGTTGTCCTTTTTGGACTTCACCAAGTACGGCCAAGGCATCCGACTCATCGTCAACTTCTCCAACGGAGACTTTGTATTCCAAGCGGGGGTTCTTCATGTTTAGATGGACTGTCCCGCATTGGGGGAAGCAAGAGTGCTACGATGCAGTACAGCACTACGACCGTGTGGATTGGGTAGAGAAAGGTAAGCGGGGCATGAAGAGGATTCGTGCCATGACCTTGTGTTGCATCTACTACGACTTGGAAGTAGGTGTTGAGTACTCAAACCACACCATCTGCGAGTACTTACACAACAAGGACTCCAAGAGCGGCCACAACTCCATGAATCTCAGTACGCAAAGAGTCGGCTACTTCCTTTCGCTGTACGCCAAGTGGGGTATCCTAACGAAGCGTGTCGGTAAGCATCACACCTACTACACGAGGGTGATATGAATGCTGTACAAATGTACACACTGCGGACAAATGAGCGACCTTGACGAGTCTTTGCAGAACATCACGAAGGTGATTGATACCTTGACTACCGTTGCCGAATGCGAACACTGCGGAAAAGGCACCGTACTTACCTTAGCGATACAAAAACCGCCGAATCAAGACTACCGGGACAAAGACTGGTTGGAGACTGAGTACACGGTCAATCGTCGCACGATGTCCCAAATCGGGGAGATGTGCGGCGTGAGTGCGATGACGATTTACGGGTGGTTGAAGCGACACGGCATTGAGACTCGCAAGCGTGGACAGAAACGCCTATAAGGTGGCGTCGCCACTTTTGTAGCATGATTGTTTCACAGACTGCCGGACGAAAAGTCACGGTACGACGACGCGACCCGGAAACGCTTGAGCGCATCCAAGAAGTCATTGAGCAGTACCCGTACTGCTTCGTGGCTGATGTGCCCGACGACTACGGACTGGTCGCTGTTGAAGGCGGCTACGAGGGTGCTTACGGCACACCACTTCACAAGGTGTCCTTCCGCACCCAGTACGACCGTTCGCTTTGGTCCAAGAATTACAAGACTTGGGAGGGGTCAATCCCCTTCACCAATCAAGTGCTGAACGACAGACTCAAGAACGGCGCAGAACCGTACCCCAACTACAACCACCGGGTGTGGTACTTGGACGGCGAGTGGAAGACTGAGAGCGGCGAAATCACGGTGCTGTCGGTACAGGACTCGTACACCGGTAGGATGTACACTTGGGTGTGTCACCCCGAGGTGAAGCCCGGTTTGGTCAAAGAGATGTCGTGCAAGAACCACCCCGAAGGCAAAGAGTCTGTCATTTTTGACACACCTGCAAAAGCGTTCGCCAATGAGCGTCAACTGCTGGCTGACTTTGCCGCCCACATGAAGCGCCAAGACCCGGACATCATCGCAGGGTGGTATGTCGTGGACGCTGACATCTACCAAATCTGCACACGCATGAGAGCCTGTGGACTTGACCCCAAGTCCCTGTCCCCGCTCAACCGCCACGAGTTTAAGTACAATTGGAGCGAGAAGCGGTGGGCACAGCCCATCACCGGGAGGTTATGCTTTGACCTCATGGTCGCCTTCAAGAAGTTGTGGACCATCAAGAACGGTCAGTTGGCCGGGCAGAAGTTGGACGAGATAGCGGACTTCGTACTGGGTGAGCGCAAGGTTGAGTTGGAGAACGGGCACGACACCTACTACTCCGACATCGGCACCTATGTGGACTACAACCGACAGGATGTCCGCCTGTTGCCCCGCCTTGACGACGCCGTGAATGCCAGCGGCTACTTCACCTCCATGCAACACCTCGTACAGTGCGACTTGGCTACAACGCCGATGGTCACTGCCATGGCCTCAAGCCTGTTCATCCAAGACGAGGAGTACGAAGGACGAATCCCCGACTCCCCACAATTTGCCAAGGTTGACTACGAGGGCGCTGATGTACAAGACCCAGCGCCCGGTGTGTACAAGAACATGGCGATTATGGACATCAAGCAGATGTACCATTCCAATGTGAAGTTGCATAACATCTCGTGGGACACGCTGTCGGCAGACGGTGTGGACTGTGGGAACGGCATCCGGTTTGCCAAAGAGAAGGAAGGCTTGCTTGGTCGCATCATGGACAAGTTGTCGGTCAAGCGTGTGGAGTACAAGGCGTTGATGAAGCAGGCCCTCGCTGATGGCGACGAGGTCGCCTACAAGAAGTGGGACGGTAGCCAGTTTGCCACCAAGTCCATGGTCGCTTCGTTGTACGGTGTCTCCGGAGACTCAAAGTACGGTATGTACCACCCCGACATCGCCGCCGCTATCACCTACACCAGCCGTCAAACCCTGTTCCGTCTGCGTGATGAGTGCAACGAGCGTGGCTACCCTGTGCGGTACGGCCACACCGACTCTATTTTCTGCGAAGTGCCGACGCCCGAAGAGGGTGTGGCTTTGATGGGCAAAATCAACGAAGCCATGGCACCGATTGAGACTGAGTTTGAGAAGTGGTGTGAGTCCATGATTCTCAAAGCAAAGAACCGATACGCAGGTAAGGTGACATGGACTGACGGCGAATATCACCAGCCCGAGTACTACTACAAAGGCTTGGAGTTGAAGCAAGCGAGGATGCCGAAGGCCATGAAGTCCACCATGGATGCTATTCTGCGTGGCATCCTTGACGGCGATGAGCAAGAGAAGGTGGACGAGGTACTGCGTTCTCTCATCGTCAAGGCTCGTGCCGGAGAGATGGGTGAAGACTTGCTGGAAAAGGGTAAGTTGAAGCGCCCCCTCTCACAGTACAAAGTGTTGAGCGGTGCGTCAGCCGGTGCAGACTGGGCTCGCCGGGTCATGGGCGTCAACTACAAGGTGGACGAATCCTTCTTGACTGCGGTGAACACCAAGGGAGACTTCATGGCGTTTGACAATTTGACTTCTTTAAAAGGAGTTGCAGAAGTGGACTGGGACGCGCTGACTGAAAAGTACATCGTGAAGAAGGCTTGCGACATCTACGACTTGGTGGATTGGGACACGCAACCCCTGTGGAACGCACACCGTGGTCTTGGTACAGTGCGGTGGCTTTAAGTAGTGGCGAGGGGTATGAGGTAGTATGAGCAAGAAACCTCGCAAAATGACAGGTCAAGAATTGACCGACGCAGTCGTCAATCTCGGCGTTGCCATGAACAACCTCGCAAGCGCCATGTCGTCCGACATGGGCCAAATCATGGGTGTGCTGTCCGGGCTACTCAACCACATGGACTTGATAGAGCCGTTCCGTTGTGGGTCTTGTGGGTCCGACTTGAGTTATCCAAGGCTGGAAGGTATTGACCCTCCAACCCAATGCCCGCACTGCGGTTCGGATTTGAACGAGGACTTGCCGGTTTTTGAAGAGGAATGATTTTAAGACAAACGGGAGGTGGATGTATTATGGTTCGTGTACTTTTGTTGAACAGCGACGAAAAATTGGTCGCAGAAGCAGTTGCCGAGTACGGAATGCGTGATGTGTATGTCGCCGAAGAAGGCACACGCCACGACTTGAAGCGACTCGGTCTTGACCGGTACGCCTTCGTCGGCGCTGACGCTGACCGGGACCTGTACGACATCGTGTTGCCTACCAACCCATCCCCCACCAAGAAGCGCAAGGGCAAGAAAGCCCTTGACAAGGAAGTGGAGGCTGTGGCCGATGAGTCAACCGAAGAAGTACTCTCGTGAATGGTTTGAGATTCACGGCCCGAAGCACGGGCACGCAAACCCAATCAAGGCTCAAAACAACGACTGGCCAGTGAGGCTGTCAAAGTCGCAATTTATGACTTATGTTTCTTGCCCTCGCAAGTACTGGTGGCAGAATGTCGCTGAGATTCGCACGCCACAGAATCATTTCATGGTCCACGGAACAGCAGTCCACCGCTCGCTTGAGAACCTGTACGGTCTTTGGCAAGAAGAGGGCGACGACTTCATGCCTTTGATGGAGAAGGATTGGGAGGATGGGAGCGAACATCAGCCCCATACTGGATGGAATCACGAGCAACAGGCAATCTACACTGGGTCTGTTGACGCCTTGCGTGAGTTGGAGGAGGAGCGCCTACGACGCTGGGGTGTAGAACACTTTGAGCCCGTAGAGTTTGAAATCAAGCACGCCGTCAAGCACCCGGACCACAACTTCATTCTCGTCGGCAAAATTGACGGTGTCCACCGACACCCCGACGGCGGCCTCGTCATCACTGAGTTGAAAACAGGAAAGGCCACCAAGGGCAAGTTGTCCAAGACTCGCAAAGAGTTGTGTTACTATCGCTACATGCTGTCCCTGCTGGGGCAAGACGAGGCCGTGTACTTCTACTACCTCTTCCCCGAATGTAGCAACCTTGACCTGTACCACGAGTTGGATGCCAAGAAGGACACTGAGGTGTGGCTCGGCACCACGCAGGGTATGGCTGTACTTGAGAAGGTGACGAAGAGGTCAGTCAACGCCATGCACAAATCCTTAAACAAGGCGTGTGAGGGTATCGTAGATGACTTGTGGGACATGAAGTGGAACGACTACTTCTGTTCGGAATGGTGCGACTTCAACTTATCCTGTGAATCTCAACTGCTTGGAATTGATGGCGACCCTACACAATTATATACTGCCGAGGAGGAGTGGTGACCATGAAGTGCCCGGAATGCAATCACGACAAATACGATACCGACGCCATGATGCTTGTCATGGGACAGGAGGGCGCTGAGGAGAAAATGCTCATCGTCCACACCTGTCAAGCCTGCGGGCACAAGTGGAGGGGCAAGGCGTGAGCCTGCTCACCTTCCCAAGAGAAATCGGCCTCAAGCGAGCGTTGGTCAAGAGCCAACACGCCTACGACAATTATGAAAAGAGGCTCGGTACTCTCTCATCATGCTACACGAGCCTGTACTCCTTCACCCGCATGAATGAGGAGGGCCGCCCGGACTACCGGTATGCAACGCTTGATAGGGCTTGGTGGGACTTTGATGCCGGAGAACGAGGAGGCATTGAACAGGTCAAGCGCGATGTTGCCGACCTCATCTCTCGTTTGGCTGGCGATGTCCGTTTGGTTGCTACGGGGAGAGGCTTCCATGTCCACCAACTTTTTGACCAATCAGTGGTTGGTGGAGAATACCGCCTACCCTTGGAACATTATCAGCGACGCATGGCGAAGGGACTCGTGACGCTGGACGGCGTCGGCTTCCCCGAGAAAATGACTCGTATTCCATGCACCTACAACCCTAAGCGTGGTCGTTGGGCTGTTGTGATTGACGCACAGGCGTTCGCAAAAGACCCCGACAACTACCCCATCCCATCCTCGCCGGTTGCCTCGTTTTCACCACTTGACCCGTTCCGTGGGAAGCCTGTTATGAACGGCTTCAACTTCAAAGAATGGGTCGCCACATACGCACCTACGGCTGACGATTATGAGGCCGTAGAACGCATCTCCTTGGACGAAGAAATGCTCACCGCTGGGGATGTACCACTGATGCCTTGTTTGGCCCATGGCGTGCGTCAGGATAAGCCAAATCACCATGTTCGTGTCGCCCTTGTCCAGCACATGGCTGACACCCTCCGAGACTTTGCCGACCCCGACGCAATCAGCAAAGAGCAAAGACTCCAAATTGAGGACGAGATTTTCCAATTCATCAAGGGGCTGGGGTGGAGTAATTGGAACCCCACCCTGTCCCGCAAAGGCATACGCACCAATATGCGCTACAAGCGTGTGCCTTCCTGTGCATGGTTCATCGCACGGGGGATGTGTGCCGGCAAGTGCTGGCGATACGATGGTAGCGCACCCATACCCGAGGTGATAAATTGAAATTGATACACGCTGACTGCTTAGAAGCCATGAAAAAAATGCCCGATAACTCCGTTGATGCGGTCGTCACCGACCCACCATACGGACTTTCTTTTATGGGAAAGAAATGGGACTACGATGTTCCCTCGGTTGAGGTGTGGTGTGAATGTCTCCGTGTATTGAAGCCCGGTGGACACCTGCTGGCCTTCGCTGGTTCACGCACTTATCACCGCCTCGTCGTCAATGTTGAGGATGCCGGATTTGAGATTCGTGACCAAATCATGTGGGTCTATGGTTCGGGTTTCCCCAAGTCCTTGAACATCAGCAAGGCGATAGACGCTAAAAAAATTACCGGAAAATCAAGTTATACTGCTATGGCCGATGTTGAGGACAGCAAGGGGGTTCATGTAGAGGATAAGAAGGACGATTCGTTTATCGCTTATGGGAGCGAAGAAAGTCGGCAGGGGAAATTGAGGCATGGTTCAAGGCGTAAGGCAAGTGAGCCAATCACCGACGAAGCACAACGATGGAAAGGGTGGGGAACGGCTCTCAAACCCGCCCACGAGCCTATCGTGGTCGCCCGTAAGCCTCTCGCCGGGACGGTCGCCGCAAATGTTCTTGAGCATGGCACAGGTGGCTTGAACATTGACGGTTGCCGCGTAGGAGATACCGTAGAAACATGGCCGAGTAGCAGGTCGTACCCTCTACGAACCAAACACAACAGCGGAGATTCTTACGGTAGTAGCAACGCAAAAACCGAAAAAACCCAAGAAGCACCAGCAGGTCGCTTCCCCGCTAATTTCATTCACGATGGCTCGGACGAAGTTGCGAGCCTGTTCCCCGAAGAAAAGGCGCGATTCTTTTACTGCGCTAAAGCGGGCAAAGCCGAGCGCAACGCCGGACTTGAAGCGTTTGAAGACAAGAAGTCCCACCATAACTCCGGCGGTATTGGGAGAAAGGTGAGCGTTGAGAAGCGGCTTAAGCAGGGCAAAGAGAATGCCCCAATTATGAAGAACATCCACCCCACCGTGAAGCCGATTGCTCTTATGCGCTACCTGTGTCGCCTCGTCACACCTCCAAACGGTGTTGTTCTTGACCCGTTCATGGGTAGCGGTACAACAGGTGTGGGTGCGGTGGCCGAAGGGTTTGACTTCATAGGCATTGAGATGGACGAAGAATACCTCAAAATAGCAGATGCAAGAATCAAGCACGCGCAACGAGAGCATAAAACGGATTATGCTTGGCTGTGAGCGAGTGAGTCTCATAAAGAATGCTGACAATCCTTAAATCATGCTGGTTGTGGACGACCGTGAAAACGACCTGCTCAAACACAAATTGATGGTGGCTATGCCCGACCATGTCCACATCAAGCGTTTGGTGTCGGCAGACTACATCATCGGTGAGATTGGCATTGAGGCTAAGGAAATCAACGACCTGTACCATTCCATCCTCGGACATGGACGCAGTCGCACGATTGTCGGGCAGTTGTTTGACCTCAAAGAAAACTTTCAGCGCCCCATGCTTGTAGTGTACGGCACCAAGTTGAAGCCGTATGTTCGTGGCGGCAACCGCCAAGCAATCGCAAGGGAGATGAAGAAAATGAAAGCGGTCATCAAAAGGTTCAAGCAGACCTTTGCCATCCAATTTCCCGAGATTCAGTACATGGAGTTGGAAAGCATGGACGAAATGGTGGACTGGTTGTCCGCCATGCACACCAACCTGCGAATCCGCAACATGAGTGTTGCGCCACCGCCCGAAAAAGTCAAGCGTACAAGTCGCAAGGTGGACCCCCGTGTCGCCGTCTTGTCCAGTGTTGAGGGCGTCTCCGAGCGCGCCGCTCACGACCTCCTTAGTACCTTCGGGTCAATCCCACGAATCCTACGCTCAAGGACCAGTCAGCGCCAACTCATGGAGATTGACGGCATCGGACGCAAAAGAGCGAAGGCCATCCTCAAGTTGAGGGAGCGGTACCCGGACCAACCTACGAAAAAGTGAGGTTGCTGGACTGACTGCCACCGCTAACCGAGCGGGTGTCAAAGCCGACCTGCAAGTTGTGAATCGTGACAGCGGCGTATTGGGCGCTGTCGGAGCCAGTACCGGCCTGCCTTGCGATTGTCACTTTGAGCGTGCTGTTTTGGTCCGTAGCGCCTGCTACGATGTCGTTAAACAGACTGACACTGCCCTTCTCAATCTGCGAGATAGTGACTTCCTTGGTGTTGATGACGCCCTTCTCAAGCGTAGATACGCTGACAAACAGCACAGCATCACCGCTGGCGGCGTTCATCGTCGCAACTCCGCTGATTTGCACTTGGTTGCTGGCCACATTCGCCGGGATGGGTACACTGGTGCTGAAAGCCGAGAACGGGTTGGTCAAGTCTGCCGCACCAGCAAAGGTGATACCGTCCTCGTCGGTGATACCGTCGCCATCTGCCGGGCTCATGGTCAATCCGTAAGCCCCGTCCCTGTTTCTCGGCGCTTCTGCCGGCTTCTTTTGCCCAAGCACGCCAAAAGCACCATCTGTCACGCTGTCGTTGTTAAACTCCATAACGCCCTTGATTTGGTTCGTAAGGTTGTCCGCCATGTTCCCGGCACCGATGTTGAATTGAGCATTCGTGTTAGGTGTGAAGCCGTCGGGCACGCCAAACTTGCGCTGTTGAGTCGTAATCGGTGTCAACTTGGCGTTGCCGAGAGAACCGGAGGCTTGGTCGCCCCAGTCTCCGTAGCCGTCCCATTTGCCAGCATCGGGCATACCGCTACGCCCACCGCCGCTCACTGGCGTGTTGGTGCCTCTTCCGCCACTACCGCGCTGTTTTTGGCCCTTATCGGGCGTCTTGGGGATAACATACTGGGCGAACCCGCCACGAGCCACACGGGACATGTCCCGCTCAAGCGTCAAGGTCAAATCCTCACGGTTCCGCCCGTCAATGCTCCACGAAACATTCCGAATCTGCATGGCTTGAGAGGACAACTCAAGCGTACTGTCAGTGTAAGTCAGCCCGGTAGCAGGCACGAAGTTGATGTCGTCCACGATGTGCAGGCGAGGGGAGTACCATTCGCTACGCTTGTTCCAGTAGTCAGCCGTACCCCACTTGCGGACGCCGAGAGGGAAAATGCTGTCCGTGTTGTGGCCTGCGGAGTAAGTGAAGGCCCAATCGTGGGCGTTTTTATGCCTGTTGCTGGACCCACAGCGGTTTTCAAGCAACGAAACGAGGTACTCGTAGTTGACTGAAACGACGATGCGCTCGGACCCTGTTTGGTCTGCCCAGTAGGTGGAGGGGATAGCGAGGTTGTAGTAGCCGTTGGAGTCCACCAGCGTGCGCGTATGGCTCCTTCTATTGGCTGTCATGCCCGTTGTTTGCTCCCATTCGTAATCTATGAGGTAAATGTGGAAGCGGGCGTTCTCAGCGTCGCTAAACGCTTCGGTATCGTCTATGTCAATGGCGACACGCAGATGCCCGTCACCGTTGATATAGCCGCTGGCCGCAGTCATTTGGGTGGTCTTGGGCATACCTCGTGGAATATGGACGATTTGCAGGGCGTTGGAAAGCGAATGCGACCCGTACCAAAAGTAGTTGTTGTTGTAGGCCACATTTGAACCGCCTTGATAGGCGCTGTCGCCGACCTTACCGTCAAGGGCGTTCGTAGCCCCACCGAACAAGTTGCCGCCGAAAAGGGAGAACCAAGCCCACGCTTTGTCCTCCACGAAACTGCTACCGTCGTATGACCGGGGGACGGTGCGAGACTGGTCCACGATGTAGCCGAAGCGTGCTTCGGACAGCATGGTGTCGTTGCTTCCGTCCAAGGAGTGGGCATCGCTGAAACGCTGGATTTTTGCCGTGATTGACAGCGGTGCTGACTTGTTCTTTTCGTACTCTTGCTTGGCAACCTTGAGGGCTTCTGCCGCACTGCTGACCTCGTCCATTTGAATGATGTCCCACCGTGGCCGAGAACCAAGGCTTGCAGACGGGAAGTCCACGAAGTTGACGCCTCCGTTGTAAAACACACGCACATTGGAGACTTGCCCCCCACTTTCGCTCTTGAGAGATGACACGACCAAGTTGTTGCGGTTGAACACAAACCCACTGCTGTAAGCAGGTCGGAATGACGGCTTTCCGTCTCGCCCGATGAGCCATGAGAACGGCGTCCGTACTCCGTACTCGTCGCTCAAACCTGCTGTGGATTGAGTCGTTGTGAAAATGGACTGAACCGTAGATGAGCGGGCGTCATTGACTGACCCGAAAGTGTCTTGCTCACCGGTCTTGCGCCAAATGCCGTCTGCGCTGGTTGAGGTCTTGCCTGCGGCAGTCACCTTGAAAGAAGTCGTAGTGACATCCGAAATCGTGTACTCTTGGCGGTTTTTGAGGTCAGCATCGGCGGCCAACTGTGCGTTCTCCATAATCGTGATGACATCTCCGTCCACAAGACCGTGTGGGGACACGCTACCGGTACCGTCGTGGTTGTTGATGAGTACCTTACCTCCCGAAGTCGCTCCGGTGCTGAGGATGTAGCCGCTCTTGCCCAGCGTACCAGTGGGCTCTTGTGAGGTGTTCATGTCCTTGGTGATTGGAATGCTGGCAAAGTTGGGCACACCGTAGAGCGCAGTCTGTTGCATCCAGTTGCGCGTCAGCGAGTCCATCCATGTCACACGAAACTTGTCATGCTCACTGAAAGTCATCGTTGCAGGGTTCTCAACGAAGCCGTTAAGTTGCATCATCAAGCGCATGGGGAACACATTCGCCAGCGTCCAGTGAAAGGTCAAGTCTTTGAATCCTGTGTTGTTGTCGTCGCTGAGGGTCAAAGCGACCTTTGAGGTCCCTAAAGCCCCGACAGCGGCAAGTACAGCGGCCGAGTTGGTGCCTCCGTAAGCAGTCCCGTCCCATTTACCGCTTTCTGTCGTGCCGGATATTTCCTCACCCAAGAACACAAGGTTTCGTAGCACATAGGTGTTGGGCGCAGTCACCGTGACATTCCCCGACGCAATCGTCACTGACGGGTCTATTTGAATGGTCAAGTCGCCAGTTCCGGAATCCTCGGCTACGATTTCATAATCGCCGTCAATCGTCGGCGTGGTCGTACTGCCGCTGATTGTCAGCGAATGACCTACACGAAACTTTGCGGCATCGGTTGTTCCGACATCAAGCACGACTAAGCCAGCGCCGTTCGGGTTGGCAGGGATGGTCACAGCGCCGCTACTACCCCACTTGCGCTCAATGAAACCGTGGTACACTTGATTCTTTTCTTCGGAGCGTAGTTGGAAGAAGCCACCGTCGGGGGATGATTGGGTGATTGTATCGGGTATGACGCTCTCGTTGAGTTGGATAACAGCGTCTCCGATTTCAACCGAGGCGGCAAGCGTTGTAGGCTTGGATAGCAGGTACTTGTAGTTGGCGTTCCAAGAAGCCGAATCGTCAAGGTTGAACGGTGTGGTCGGCGCTTCTACATAGTAGTTGTCAATGAGAACAGGGAAGCCCTCAGTCTCCACGAGATAGTCGCCAATCTCTTTACGACCGCCAGCGATTTGTCCAGTCTTACCGTCGTTTGTGTAGGTGTTGAGATTGAAAAACTTGGAGGTGTCAATGATGACAAAGGAACCAGCCTTTTTCCACCAGTCGTGGTACTTGCTGTCGCTTTCGCTGTTTGAGCCCCCGCTGACAGCGGACCACTTGTCGCCGGTGATTGGGTCAGCCATGGCGTCCATTGACCACAGGTCAACATCCTGTCCGATGGCCAAGTCCACAAACTCACGGCGTGCGTTTTCGCTGTCCACATCCTCATCTGCGAAAACAAGCGACAAGGAGTAGTTGGTTGCTACGGGGGACATGAGCCCAAACTCACGGCGGCGCAAACCTGCGTCGGCGTCGGCTGTCCCGTCATTCCGCATGTCAGCCCAAAGGACCCAAATGTGCTTGAAATCATCCGACAAAGTACGCACATTGACATTTTCGTTAGCGATGTGGTCGCGTTGGAAGAAGTTGGTTGCTGGCAAGGTTAGCGTAGTGTTGCCGCCCTTGACCTTTGTTGACGATGATGTCGTTAGGAAGAACACGCTTTTGTTGGCCCTGTTCCTTAGAGCAGTACCCGTCCAACCCTTAGCGGCAAAACTTGAGGGTTTTTGAGTGGGTGTGCTGGTGTTGGTTTGGTGTTGGTTGTACACCTTGCGGTTACCACCGCTCCACAGTTGGATTTTCCAACAATCTACACCTCCTATGGTTTTGTCTCTATCGGTGTAGTCAAACCTTGAAGTCCAGTTGCCGTTGATTGTACTTTCACTGAAACCCTCAATCGTGATGTTCGCATCGTTAAGTTCGTTGTAGGTCATTTTGGTTTTGGCGATATACACATTGAAGTAAAACTTGTGAATGTACCGGTTGAAGGACGGGCGGTTGTACTCGTAAAACCATTCTGCACGGTCAACTGTCGTATCAATCGTGGTTGCGCTTGAGGTGATAACTCCACTATCTATGCGCCCCTCGTCATCAATGATTTCAATGCTCGCACCGTCGGTGATATTGAGTGCCCCGGCAACAGTCATGGTGGTAGAGCCCTTCGTAAAGTTGCCCAACAGGCGAGTAGCCAAGGCAGGTGTTTCGTCAATACGGCCGAAGGTGTGCTTGAACCATTGAGACGCTTTGATGTCTTGAATCCAACGACTGTGGACTGACCGGTTGGCGGCGTCACTGGTCGCATGCCCAGCAGTGATAGCATCGTCCCAGTCATCGTAAGCGTCGTTGGGGCCGTTGGTGTCCTCACCAGTGTACATTTGGATTGGGTGAGCCGAGCGGTTGCGGAGGCGTGAGTCCAAGTGCTTGACGAAAACACCGCTACCATCCTCATGTTCGTTGAAGCCCAGCGTCTTGTTGGCTGTGACAAGTCGGGACGCACCGAAGAAGTAGGTGTTGAGGTTGTTCTGCGCTTCGCTACGATTGTACGCAACGGATGTAGTGCTGGTTGCATCGCCACCGGAACCCAACTCCCACACCGGGATTTGATGGTCAAGGTTGGCGAATGAGTCTTGCGCCGTCAGCGTGATTTTCGGTGTGTTTTCGGCCGCAACTTGACCGTAGGTCAAGCCGGTGACGAAGCCACGCCAAATCGGGCGGTCAATCGTGTCACGGAACATCAGCAGGGACCAGTCTGCGTATGACGATTCGTTGAAGAAGGACAGCAACTTCAAGACTGCGTCGTCGTCAATCAAGGTAAGGTTCATCTGCGAAACCGAGTTGACCGAAGCGTTCCACTTGACGCTGACAGCGGGTGGCATCTCCGTGCCGCCCGGATGGTCGTTGAGAGGACGAATCATGCCGACACGGTCAATGAGGACTGCGGCTTTCTTGGTGCAATTTTTGGCGTCAATCGCCCACCCGTACATTTCGCTCGGAGAGAAAGCGTTGCCGTCTGCTTTGTTGCTCATAGCGTTGCCCGTTGATACGGCCACACCGTTTTTGTAGAGGTCGTACTGGTAGTTGTCGTAGTCAATGATGAAATCGTAGTCATCCCACACCGAGGTTTCAGTTGGCTGGGAGTACGACGAAAAGTTGTCCTCGTCGTAAGCGTCCGGGGTTATCTCCAACTCAATGGCGGCCGTCGTGTACCCAGTCTCACCGCTTGAGGTACTGGTCATGGCTGTCCCTTCACAACCGATTCGCAACTTGATTCGGGCGCTTGAGGTGTCAACTGCACAGGCGTGCAAGCGGATGGTGAAGGTATCGCCAGTACCCTTGCTGTTGAGCGTGCCATCGTAAGCAAGTACGGGGTCGTAGGAGGACGAGGTGGTGCGAATCTCGTTGACCAAGAAGTTGCCACCGGAAGGCGACCTTATCGGGTAAATGTAGTTGCGTGGCGGACCGTTGCTGGTGTTGCCGTAGTCAACGACTTCGCCCGAGTACACACCCGCTACATGCGTTCGGATAAACTTTGCCGAAGCACTTGCGTTGTCCGGTACACCCGAGCCGCTGGTCAGCGTCGTACCCGAAACATTGTCGGGACCGTCGGCTTCGTCCCGGCCAAAGGTCGCATCGTTTGTTCCGATGGCGGCGAAGTAGCGACCGGTAGTGTCGTACCCGTTGCAGAACATGAGGAAGCCCTCTACGGGGATGGTGCCGTAGTCTGCCCCTGCGTTGTACTTCTGCCGGTTAGCGTTCGTGATGGAGTCGGGAAACTGCAACTGTGCCTTGCCGACATAGGTTCCGGCGGCACGACGGTTAGCGTCAAAGCCGAGCCATTCGTGGATGCCAGCGTTGACCTTGTACTGAGCGCCGCCGGTGAGAGCGGCGTTGTTGAACCTGCCGCTGGCCCCGTCTTCTCGCTCTACAAAGGCGTGGGCGTAGCGAGGGTTCATCGGGGCGTAGCCCGTGATGGCGTTCCCTGCGTGCGTCTTGTGGGACTTGTATTCAAGCGTTGGCTCGTTGAGGTCGTCGGGCAGTGCAACTGCGCCGAGGAAGTCGTCGTAGTACCCCGCCATCCAAAATGTGAATCGTCTATCTACTGTTCTCATCTACTCAACTCGTCGTCGCTATGTACTCGTCTAACACGGCTATGATACGGTTAGCCGCCTCTCTCTCATTAAAGAATCCATGGAAGTTGTTGCTCATAATCACCTCATTCTTGTGGTAGAGCGTCCCCACGCCTTGCGTGACCACCTGCTTGTACAGCGAACCGGTGACATTCCCGTACTTACCTCCGAAGAACAACTCTTCACGGGCGTTGCCGAAGTTGTACACTTCTTTGGTGAGGTTTTCAATCTCACTCGCCGCATTCCCAATGCCCATAGCGGTATCGTCGGCACTCTCACCGAGTTGGCCCATGTGGTAGTTGTTCATGTCAAGTGTGGTCACGAGAGAGTTCATTCCTTGAAGGATGGCGAACATATCTTCACTGAACACCTCGGACAGCATATCCATTTGTTCTGCCGAAAGTTGGAAGCCCGACTCCATAGCCGCAGTAGCGTCAAGGAACAGGGTCTTGAGCAAATAGCCGTCGGGGACAGCAAACGCATTAGTGTAAAACTCTTCATTGACCTCTATGCCTATATCCTTGTAGAAAGCAAGCATGGTTTCTCGCTCGGACTTACCTATGCCAAGGATTGCTCCAAGGGCTTGTCCGGGGCCGAACCTATCTAAAGCACCTGCTTTCATGGAGAAAAATGCCTGTTCGTCGTACAGGTTTTTGTCCTGTTGCATACTTCGCAACACATTCAACAGTTGAAGTGATTCAGCGACGCTATCTTGCAGTCCTTGGGACAGGTTGAGGCTGTGATTGCTGACCTTTTGAAAGACCTCTTCGGTGAGTTGCGCGTTGTCCTTCAAGTCCTTCAATTCGTAATTTGAAACACCCAGCATATCGGCGAGCGTGTCGTTAGTGAATACCTTCGTACTGCCATTCAATCTGCCGAGCGTAGATTCAAACTCAGTCATTTGCTCATTCATGTTCTCCATGATTTTAGCGTTTTTCTGCGACTCTTTGGCGAGTAGGAACATACCTCCAGCAACCAAAGCCAGTGGGGCTAACATGGTGATGGCAGTTCTCGTGACGATTAGGGCCTTGTTGAACATTGTCAGTTGAGTCCATCCGTGCCTTGCGGCCATTTGCACTTTGTAGATGTCATATTGAAGGAGGGCCAAGTTCTTGCCCGAGGCGAGAGCGGCGGCTCCGGCAGTCATAATCTGCGTTGAAAGCAGACCCATTGAGATTGCGGCCCCCAACACTCTATTTTTTTCGTCATCGCCACCTACCATGCCAGCAAGCAGACCCAAAGTGTTAGAAAGACCCAAGTTGAATGATTTTTGCGCCGCTTTTGCCCTGTTCACATCAGTGATGTACGACTTACTGGTCTTGTACTGAGCGGCCGCTTGCTTCTTGAGAGCCTCGGTTTGGGTGTTTGTCTCCAACACCAGTATTTCAATGGCTTCTGCCATCAACTTCTTCTGTTGCACGCTGTTGGCTTCGGCTTGGTTGATTTGCTCAATCAACGGCTTGAGACGGGAGTTGGCGTCAATCTCCATCGTAGTCAGTTCTGCAAGCGCCCTCTTATCGCCAGCCTGTGCTTTTTCCAAAGCCCTGCGCTGATTGCCGAGGACGAGCAGTTGCTTTCGCATGGAGTACCCGTCTGCTTCTGCGGCGTCAATGGTACGGATGGCACGCTCGGTTTGGAAGTATTCACCAGCCACTTGCTTGAGCGTACCGAGCAAACCGTTGAACCCTTGCTTGTTCAAGTTGACCTTACCAGTGTTGAAATCTATGCCGTCGCTCAAAGCGTTGAGGTTCTTCTGCTGTTGTAGGAACAAGTCGGCTCGCTCCCTGTTTAGGAAGTTACCGTCCTCGTCCACTTTCATGCCGGCGAGTACTGCGGCAGTCTTGGCCTTCTCGGCATTGATGGTGCTTTCAAGAGTCGTCAACTCTTTAGCCCCGAGATTCAACATACCCTCACGATGTGAGATTTGATTCCCTTCGTCGTCAAAGTCCCTAAGCACACGCATGGCTTCGTTTTCAGCCTTGATTTGTTGAAGAATGGTGTGTTGTTCACGGAGACTGTCGTTTCGCTCCCGCAGGGCTTGTCGCTCGCTGTCGTTGAAGTTGCCGAACACATCAAAGTCGGCAAGCATCTGTCGCATGTAAGCGTCCTCAGCACCAGCCTTGTAGCCGTACAAGTCCTTCTGCGTCTGCAACAACTCTTTGCCAGTCTGCAACTCGTAGTCAATGCGTGCCACACGCGACTGGTACATGTTGCCTTCTGCCGCTTCAAGACCGGCTCGTAGTTGAACAGTAGCCGCCCGCTTCTGTTCGTTGGCGAGAATCTCGTTTGCTCTCGCCTTGATGCGCTCCTCATAGACCGACCTTTCTTTGGACAGATTGGCGATAAGTTGTTCGTCAGCGACCATCTCAGCCTTGATGAGTTGTTGCTCCTTTTGAAAGCGGTTGATGGTCTGCTGAATGTGGAGGATGCCCTGCATAATGTCCTTTTCATCATTTGTCATCGCTATATTGAATCCTTTGTAGGCAGACTGTTTGCTGTGCAGGTTTGACACAGCGATTTCAACACCTTGCAGGCTACGCTGAACCGATGCGAACATCTCCATACCCACGCTGATTGATTGAAGCGCGATGCCAAACTTGAGGAAGCCCTGCGTGATTTTGAAAACGCCCATCAAGCGACCAAGGTGCTTCCCCATATCACCGAGGCCATCCGTCAGCATTTCGGTAGCGGCCAAGAAGTCGCCTTGTGCTTGGGCCTGTCCAATCATAAACGGTGTCAATCCCTCACCGATAGCGGCTTGTAGATTTACCACTCTCGTTTCGGCTCTCTCCAATGTGCGAACATTTGATTCTAATGCTCGTTGAGCCTGTTGGGCGGCTGAGTCCAAACGCAATTCTGCATCTGCGGCCAGTTGGGTGACACGCTCAAAGTTTTCCATCAACTTGATGAAACGAACATAGTGTCGGTTGCCGGCGATGGTCTGCGCGATGTTCTGCTTCATGGCCGGGTTGAGTTGGGACCAGCCCTTGTCATGCAAGTCTTGGAGAATGCCCTCCATAGATTTCATTTGGCCGTTCATGTCGGTGAATTGGAAGCCGAGAGCCTCCACCTTGGTACGCGCCCCGTTGATGTCTCCACCAAGGCGAGCGTACATCATACGCAGGGCACGACCAGCCGTACCCTGTTCTTCACCCGCTTCCAGCAGGGTGGCGGAGGCGGCGGCCATAAACTCAAACGAGTCACCAGCCAACTTTGCACCGGAGGCGAAGTTGGTCATCGTCTTGACCAAGTCGCCTTCAAGTGCGACCGACCGGTTAGCCACCGTGTTCAGTACATCCAGCGCCTTTGCCGCATTTTCGTTAAGCACGATTTCTTGCTCACGGGCGGAGAGGGACATAACCTGCTGTCGTGTCATCTCACCGTAGAGGACGCCAGCCTGCTGGTTGAGTTGGATAAGCCCGCGCTGTGCTTCTTCGTGGGTCAAGTCCGAAATCTCAGCGAGGATGGCGGCTTGCTCAACGAGCAACTCTACATTCTGCCGTCCGATGAGGTTAGCGACCTGTGATGCACGAGAACCGGCGGCAAGGGCTTCTGTACCTACGATACCGTAGGCTTCACCGACTGAGATAAGGTCGTCTTTGACCTGCTCCATGTTCCCTGCTTCACCATAAAACTTCTCAAACTCAACAGTGGCGTTACCCAAATCTACGGCGAAGCCTCTCACAGCATTGATGGCGTTATCCAACTGCATGACCATGTCATCAACTGGCTTTAGGATAGCCTCAAAAGTGTCCAGCGACACGGCCTTCATCACTGTGTTGAGGGACCGGGTGTCTTTAATCAACTTCTCAGCGTTGAATTGAGCAACGATGTTAAAGAACGCTTGTGATGCACCGATTCGCGTCACGCTATCACGCTCCCTTCGCTTCGTCTATAAACGAGTTGTCCCTTAAAAATTGCATCATGTCGCCGTCGCTCATCTGTGTGGCTTGGCGTTGCTTCCGCCGTGCCTCCATTGATGCACCGCTTTTCTTGGAGTCCGGCTGGGACTCCTTGATTTGGTCGTGAATCTCGTTGAGCGTAGCGAGGTCGTAGTCCAATCTCAACATTCCTCCTTCGCAAGTGTACCTTTCCAGCAAGTCGCTGGGCATCACACCCTTGTAGGAAGAACAAAGCGCAGGTGCGACTTTGCTCACGAGTCCAAAGGGACTGCGCCTTCGGGGTCATCACCCCGGACAAACTCAAAAATCTCCATGAGTTCGTCCCTGTCCAGCAAGTCCATGTTGAACCCTTCTTCCAAAATGCAAGGGGGGACAAGGGACAGGATTTGGCTTTCCATGCCGCCTCCCATCTCCTCCAACGCGACCATAAACTCTTCTTGCTGTTCGTCAGTCCAAGTGGACTGGTCAAACCCGAAGTGCTTGTACCTTCGGAATGTTTTTGCTAACATGGTTTCAAACCGCAAGCGTTCCATACCGCTTGCTTGCCGAACCCAAATCGTCTTGCTTCCAATTTCAAACTGCTTTTTCAGTACCGCCATTTTCTTCACTCTTCTTTGCTTTGCTGGTCTTTTTGGCCCGAGGCTTGCGCTTCGGCTTTGGCTTAGGAGCCTCTACTACTGGCTCCTCAACCACAGGTTCCACGACCGGTTCCTCGGTCGGGGTGGACAATTCGGACAGGCGGACGCCTCGTCGGGATGGCTTAGTTGACTTCATTCTCTTCATCTAATCACCTCAAGGGGCATGCTCCAATGTGATGATGGCGACACAGTCGTTGCCATTGTCGTTTCTCACAATGTTGATGGAGATAATAGCGTCATTCGCACTTTGGCTTCTCAGTTGGGTTTGGATAGCCGCACCAATTGAAGTCATGTCGCCCGCAAGCGTGATGACATCCACATTCGCTGGGATTTGGATTGGTGATGCCATTCAAAGCACCTCAAATGGTGGAGTAGCGGCCAATCGTGGAAGCGTCCGTGGTGATGACTGCTTGACTCATGCACTCAGCGGTGGTGTCAAAGAGGGCAGTAAAGTTGCAGGTCATGGTGGACGAGTCTCGGCCCGAAACATTGACGACTGGGGAATCCCATCGGCACTTGACGACTCTAAAAATCATGTTGCCGGAACCGGGAGTAGCGAAAGTAGCCTCAATAGCGGCATCGTTCAAATCACCAGTGTAAAGCAGACCATCGCTTGCCGTAATTTGAGCGTAGGAGGGTGCGTCAGTGCTGGTGTCAGCAACCATCTGCGGACGGGAAAACTCAACGGTACCCGTGATTTCACGCATTTGTGGCTCGGGTTGTCGGGTGTAGGTTTGAGAACCAAGCGAGCAAGCGTCGTCAGTGTTCAAGTTGGTGTTGATTTCAAAGGAAATTGACTTGATGGTTGTAGTGACCGAGTTGGCATTTCCGTCAGACGAAAACTTGATGGTTCCGTCAGCGAAGTGCATGCCGTCGGAGGTAGCGCCGTTGTAGGTGACAGCCGCCGTAAGTGAGCCTTGAGCAGACTCAGCCTTACCCATGAAGTCAGCGGACATGGTCACATACTCGTTCACAGCGGCGCTGATGGCAAGGCGGGAAAGGGTCATACCGGTGTAGGTGTGTTCCTTGTCCTCACGACCCACCTTGACAGTGAATGAGGGGAGAATGTGGTCAAGTCCTTCTCGGAAGGTGTGGGTGTTGCTGGTCAAGTTGTACTTGGTGGAGTTGGCTGTGGCGTTGTCTCCGTATGCGGCGTAGAGAAGCATGCCGCAGAAGTCGTCGCCCTGCGCCACAAGGTTCACTCCACCTTCGGAATGCTCTTTACCGTTGAGGGATTTAGCCGAACCAAACCGGCTCATGTCCGCTCGTGTCAGCAAGTCAAACATGTGAGCAAACGATTCATCGTCAACTTCGCCGAAGACTTGAGCGGCGGCGGTTGCCGATGCGGTACCATAGGTGCGTGCCCCACTTGAGGAGGCGTTGTGTTCGGGTGTCAACGAAACATAGCGAAATGCAAAATTGGACGACATGGTTTATTCCCTGTGTGGGGCTATCCCCAAGGTGTTATTTGAAGGTTTCACCGATGCTGTAGGTTCAGTCGTCGCATGTAGGTCATTTCCATGCGGTGAACACACACCACTTCATCGTTGTCCATTTTGGTGTCAAATTGAATGACATAATTCGTAAGACTGTCAGTCGTACCCAGTAGCCCTGTCGTGGTGTACAATTCGTCAAAAACATCCCCTGCGATTTCCATGCCGGACCGGTAGGCATTCTTGTAGTCAGTGCCTCGGGTCGCCACGAAAATGACCACGGTGAAGTTCTGCTCAATGCGAGAGCCTCCAAGCGTCGTGAAGGACGGTGAGTCCATCTGTCGCAGGATGAGGTGGATGGACGGTGGTGCGATGCGTGAAATCATGTCCGACGAGATGTCAAACCCATAGACGATGGAGGAGTCGTCCACATAATTCTTGAGGAAGAACCGCTTGCTGTCCTTGAGGCGTTGTACCATGGACATACCCATGCGAAGCAGGCTGTCGGTCACGAACGGTGAGGTGGACATTTCGTCCGGGTTGAATGCACCCATGTCGGTGACATAAACATTGTTCCAAACAACTGTGCCGCTGGTGTTGCCCCACATGATTGCCTTTGAGGACCCGCTGGCCCCGGTGACTGACAAAAACAAATCAGCGCCGTCGTCATCCTCAATAATTTCACGGATGTACAACTTGGCTGACCCGTCAGCCGCCAGCGTCAGTCGCACCATAAGCGGCGTAGGCTCAAACGAAGCCGTAGCCTTGAGGTCAAGGTCCGCCTTGGTGGCAGTGGTAGCACCGACCAACTTGAGGGTGGTATCGTCGCCGGCAGACTGCACCTCAACCTTATGGGTGCCGTTGTCCAGCGAAAGCAGAACGGTGCCGTCAGCAGGCGTGGTTTCGTACTTGAGGCAAGCCACGATGGTGTAGGCGCTGGTCGTTGGCACTACGGTCCACTGCTGACCTCCGCTTGACGAGGTGATACGCCACGATTCACCACTGACTGCTCCGTCGGAATCAGCACCGGCAGTGCGTGTGAATGAGTTGTTGTCTTGGCCGTAGTCGGTGAGCGTGGCGGGGTTGCCGCCGTTCATCCTACTTGTCCAAAATTGCGTAGTAGTTGCGATGGTCATGCTCCCCACTCCTTCTCCAATGCGTCAAGGATTGCCGCCTCAATGTCGGGCAACGCACCTTCCTGTGCGTGTTCCAGCCAGCCGATGCGCTTAAAACCTTTGTGTGTCATGTTGCGCCCAGTCTTGGCATTGATGAAACCTTCACCACCGCCCCAAAATCGTGTGTTTTGAATCGTCTTGAAGGTGAAGCCGTAAGGAAACTCATCAACGCCGTGTTGCAGGTACAGGGCCAACTTACCGCCACGAGAGCCGCTTACGCCGCCGTCGTCCATGGGGTCGCTTCCGAAGCGGACCTCAACTTCACCGGAGCGAGACTTGAGGACTTCAACAGCCAGCGAGTCGGCTACCTTGTGAGCCATGTCGGCTTGAGAAGGAGGCAACTCTTGTACGATGAAGGACTGCGTATTTCGCAACTCTCGCTTGAGGATGTCAACAATCGCCTGCTCAAGTTGGTCGTTGGCGTTTCTACCAAACTCACCAACCATTCGGTCAATCGTTCTGCTGTCGTAGTGAAAGAAGGCATCTACGAAGCCACGACCATGCTCAAGCGTGAATGACATCTCAACTCACAGTCCCCAAATGTGCGAGCCTTGTCAGTTCGGCAGTCGCTCTCATCCGTAGGACATTGGAGCGAACAGGGTCGCCTCCCGAAGTGTGGAACATCGCATCATCCTCAAGGTACAGGGAAGCGGCAAGGTCAGCGCAAATCTCTTTGAGAACGCCAGCCATCACGCCAGTCGCACCAGTGGGTGCGCTTCGCCCGTAGTCCCTAAACTCTTGATTGATGTTGATTGTAGCACGACTCACTGCGCTGGTGATTCGTGAGTCAGCGCGTGTGCGCTGGGCGGCGTCAAGCCCAAGGCGAATAGCGACATCTGCGTTAGTACAGTAAGTCATCACATAGCCCCCTGCACATCAACGCCAAGCGAAGCGAACAGGGCAACTGCGGCATACTTAAGGTACTTTGCCATCGTGGACAACTCAAACACGGCTTGCTCAAGCAAGCGCACTCGCTCATCCAGCGAGTCCAGTCTCTCCTCGCTCATTCTTCTTCGCCTTCCAACTTCTCTACGGTTTCTTTGACCTTGTCCACCACTTCTTCTGCGACTTCAAGGATTTCGTCAACCGTGATTTTACCATCTGCTTTCATGGCCTTCCACTTGCCCAACATCCACTTGCCAGCATAGGCAAGCACGAGCAGGTCAACCAAAATTGCAGTTATGAGCATAAGTGCTGTTTCTACTTCCATATTCATTCCTCTTTGTACTCTATTTGTTTTACGGCGGAGGTTGGAATCAGCGTGAACGGCCTATCGGCACCTTGCCTATATACTGCGTACCCATGGGGTGTCTCTTCAATGTTCACATTGGTGTAGCACCTTTCGGGCGGGGTGTACACGATTTTTCCCTTTCTTTTCATTTTCTCACCTCATGCGAAGAGTCCGAATGTCTGCAAAGCGGCAATTATTTGGTTGATAGCGTCAGCGTTCAACTCCGGGTCAGCCGCACCACCCGTAGCGATAGATGGAACGGGGGGGACTGATTGTTGGGATGCGGCAGTTGCTCCCAAAAATCCAATTTGACCAGCCCCACTTTCAGTATTTCCGACACGCTTCAACTCAAGCAATTTCTTGCTTGCGGGGACAAGTTGACCACTGATGTTGCCAAGAGCGATGTCTAACTGTCCACCATCGCGCTGTCCAATTTGAAATACGGGGTTGTCAAGTGTTGAGCCATCCGTTGGGCTTGTGTTGTCATTGAAGATTTGAATGTGTCCGTAGCGATTGAAAAGTGTTTGACCTTCGCCATGCTCAAACTTCACCGAGTAGTTGCTGTTGGAAGAATGCACATGCAAGTCAAAGTCGGGGGATGCCTCGTTGATACCCACACGGTTGTTGCTCGTGTCAAGCGTGATTGGGGCTACGGACATGACTGCACCGGCGGCGGCAACATTGGTTGCGTCTGTGACATCTGCGTTTGCCTCTATGCCATCCAACTTGGTTTTGTCAGCACTTGACATGGACCCGGCGGCGCTTGTCGTAGCCGCACTGATACCGATTGTTCCCGACCCTGTGATTGTACCACCTGTGATGGGTGCTGTGGTCGCCACGCTTGTGACTGTCCCACTACCTCCACCGCCACCCGAACCAAGCGTAGTGTCCGTGCCTGCGTCGTCAGTGAACACCAGCGTGTTAGGTGTGGTGTTCTTGACCCACAGGACACCTGTTCCTGCGGCCGGTGCTGTGGGGTGGTCCGAGCCTTCCAAAAACTTGGCTCCTTTGTCAACAGTGAGGGTATCGCTTGCGAAGGACAGGTTCTCATCGTTTGTGAACGCACCTGCACCGTTTGACAATTGTACCGTGGTTGCCGCACCTTGCGCCGGCGTGACTGCAAATGCCGTCTCCATGAGCGACACATAGATGCCATCGCTGAGTTGTGAGAAGTTCCAAGCCCCGAGGACCTTTGGCCGGCGCACCGCCACAATCGTACTGCTGGCCTCACCTCTTGTTTTGTGGCCCTCAAACACAGCGTTCACACCTACGGTGATGCTGTTCACGCTAAGGGTTCTGTTTGTGGCGAGAGTTGCTTTGCGACCTGCTGTTTTGCTTGTGATTGAAATGTTGTACCAGTTGTAAGTCGTAGTCCCATCGGACACCGGGAAAGCAAAGGACGCACCGTCAAGTTGAAACTCCCATGAGGACTTGCCGACATCAAAGGTTGACCCCGATACCGCAAAGGTAGAGGGTGTCTCAAGTACGAATTGTCGGCTTTGATTGTTTCTTGGTGTGGCTGAGGCATCAAGAGGCGTAGTGACTGACGCTCCGGCTGTGAATGAGTTGAATGTTGCACTTTGGTGAGCCTCACTTGTAGGCGCTTTGTAGCCAAATGAAATCGCAGTGGCTCCTGTGATTGACACCGCAGGGTAGTTGCCATCATCAAAGTAGGTGGCTGTGCTACCGTTCGCTGACCCGTCTATGCTGTAAATCAAGTTGGCCGCTGTCGCTGTTTGATTTTCGCCGTTGAGAATGTACCTGTTGTCCCCACCGCCGGCATGTGTGCCCGAGAAAGTGATAGTGTTATCGCTACCGGATGAATTGCGAATGTTGCCGTCCAGTGTAAGCAAGTTGACTGTGAAGTTGGCTTGCACATCAAGGTATGCGTTGTAGGTCACGGTGACAGAAGCACTGGCCGCCTCGGTCACAACCGATGTTTCGCTGACAACCAAGAAGTTGTCAGTGATGCTGGCTACTGTCAGCGTGGCATTGTTGGCGGAAGTGCTGGCACCCGTCACTACGATTTTCATGCCGACGCGAAAACCCAAGGTTGACCAATCTACATCGTTATGCTTGATGGTGGATGGTGCCGTGAATGAAATCTCGGTGGATGTTTCGGCTATGGAGTTGTAGCCACTGGCAACTGTCATGGCTGTCAGTGTGGGTGTGATGTCCCATGTGCAAATGCCGTTGCCCTTGTTAGCGGCTAAGGTCGTAGCATGACCAATGAACACATTGTCGTTTGTAGTGGGGACGCCTGCGGAACCGGAACCGTCGGCCGCCGTACTCCAATTGGACGCCGTGTTGGCGTTGCTGTCGGTGTTTGAAACCCAGTATCTATCTGCCATCTATTCACCTCAGTCGCTTGGAAGGCGAGAGGTGGTGTTTTTGACAACAAAGGCCGCGCCTTCTGCTTCACGAATCAGCGCAACGGCTTCATCAGCCCTGCGTTGAAACGCTTCAACTTGTTGTTGAAACCGCCGGTCGTACACACTTCTTTCACTCTCGCTATAGTACGATGGCACGGTATCAATGAGGATGTTAAGGCAATCAAGGCACACCAGCATTTTGATAGCGCCTTCTTTGAGGTCAGTCGTCACGGCGTGGTCGCCGACACTGTAGAGGGTACTGCTACGAGCGACCTTGTTGACTTCGTTTGTACGAACCGTAATCAACTCGGTGATGGTTCCCTCATTCAAACCACGAGGTCTGTTGAGTAAATCACGAATCTGCGCTGTCGTGACTGTCATCAAGTCCACCTATCCTTGGTGTGACTTAAAAATCAATCGGCACATCAAGCGGAATGACGGTTGCTGGTGGCTCCAACTCCATGCCCACGATAAACACGGCTCGTGTCCGGGCGAGACGCTCGGCGTACTCGCTGTTCGGCACCCAGTACAACTTGTCGTACTCAAGCGTAGAAGCGATTGAATCATTGGGGACAGGGAGCGCAAGTCGCATGAGGTAGCCCTTGCCACCTTTCCAGTGCTTCAAGCGGTGCTTGAGGTCTGCGACCTTAGCATTCTTGGGCACGGGCAAGCCACGCTCTTTCAATTGCCGCACGAGAGCGGCTTTGGACTCAGCCATGAGGAATCAACCTCACGAGACGACGCCAGTGATTTTACAAATCCTGTTGTTCTTACCAGCGGCGGCACCGTCTTGGTGTTCGTGAATCACAGTACCCATGTAGGAGGTGAGGAGCCACGAGAAGCCGACACCCTCAATTCGGGTCAACTCCGTCTCTTGGAAGCCGTCGCCGTTGTAGGTGAAAAACTCAGCCGTCTGTGCGCCCTTGATGAGCAGAAGCCCATCGGAGCCGAGAGCGCCGGAAGCACCGAAGTCTCGGGTGTAGTACACATCAAGCGTAATCATCGTGTTGAGTCGCTCTTGGAGGGACTGCAACAGGTTCGTGTAAAGGCGGGTGTTCATCATCTGCGAGCGGCAAGTGGCTGGCAGGATGAGAGCGAGGGGCTCGTTGCCGGAAACACGACCGTTGTTGAAGATTTTGTCCATGGCGTCAAGGATGTCCTTCTCCTCGTCAGCGCCACCAGCACCCCAAACAGCCGTAGCGGCTTGGGTTTGACCAGCGCCACCGTGCAACTTACCGAGAATGTGGTTGTCAATGAGGTCGGCACGGGCTTGGATGATAGCCAACTGCTGTCGGTTCATGTTCTCAAACGATTCGCCACGAAGGAGCGTGGAGTCAAGGAACACACAGCGACCCTGTCCCTTTTCCAAGTGGACGGAGTAGTTGGCCGTTCCGATTTTGGTTGGGTCAACGACTGCGTTGTCGTCCAGTGGGTAGGAAAAGGTACCGCTTGCGCCGGTGTACCAAGTAAAGGTCAGCCAGCCGACGGTTCGGACACCGACAACTTGCGTACCAACTGCAATCGTGGTGGATTGGAGTTGGATGAAGTCTCGGAGGGTCTGCTCAAGAACAGCGTCGCCCTTACCGAAGGGTCCGGTTGCGGCGCTGACATTCAAAATCTCTTCAAGGGATTGGTTGCTCATATTTTTCATCTCCATTTTTTTTTCATTGACCTCAAGCCGAACGGCAAAGGACTGGAATCAAGTCTCCCGAGGCTGGGGTGATACCATCCTCACCCATGTAGTATCCGACAAACTTCGCACCGGAAGCAGTCGTGTGAACGAATCCATCGTTGCTGTCGTCAACATAGAGGGATTCGCCAGTCTTGAGAACGCCTCCACCCACGCACTTGATGTACTGGACACCGGAAAGGGGGATGATTGAAACAGTACCAGTGCCGGCGGCTTCCAATGCGTTGTCAGCACCACGGCTGGATTCGTCAATGGTCACACCGATAGGCACATCGGCTTTTGCCGTAGTAATCATAATACCACTGGCGTCGTACTTCACAAGCAGACCTGCGCTTGAGAAGGTGTTTTGAATGTCTTTACAGTTGACAGGGCTTAGTCCGGAATACATCGTCATTTTTTATCACTCCAATTCGTTGTACAATTTTGCTTTCGTCTCTCCGACCATGACTTGGTTGTAAGCCTTGGCCCATGCGTTGTAGGCACGAGCGTACAGGGTTTCGGGAGTCTCAATCAATTCGCCGTTAAGGTAGTTGGCGACGACGGGTTCTGCGCTTTCGGAAGCGGCCACAGGCTCGGAGGCTGGCACGGCTGGTGCCATCTCCACCTTGGGCTCCTCAACCACAGGGCGGGAGGCTTCCCACGATGCAATCATCGTGTTCAGCGTGTCAGCGGAAAAGCCCTCGTGTCCCTTGAGGCCGAGGTCGCTGGCCTTGTTCACAAGGGCCACACGGTCTTCTTCGGCACGGGCTTCTTCTGCGGCTTCAAACTCGGCAATTTTGGCTTCTCGCAGAACCAGTTCTGCTTTGAGAGCCTCAAGTTCGGAGGCCATGTTGATTTCTTCGTCGGTCATTTCGCTCACCTTCGGTTGATTATCGCTACTATCGGTTTGATACTTAAGCGTTGTTGAGGCTTCAACTTTCTCTACTTTCTCAATGTTTGCCTCACGATATGCGGGACGGTACACGATTGCGAGATGGTCAAAGTCAAAGTCGTCGGCAAACCACATGGTTGGGCGACCGCCTGCTTGGTCGGCCTCAATGACTTCGGAGGGGATGCCGGTTCCGCCGATTGAAACACCGTAGTCCGGGCGCAGGTAGAGGCCGGACTCAAGGGCCGAGAACAACTCGGGGCGAACAACCTCAGCGACATAGCGAACAATGTAGCCGCCCTTGCGCTCGTGATAGGTTGCTTCGGTGACTTCACCCACGACGGCTTCGTTGGTACCACCGTCCATGTTGCGAGTAAAGCGACCCATCTCAGCCTTGGGGTGGTTGAGCGTGACATCTGCACCAATCATTTCTTTGGCGAGACGCTTTGCCAGCGCAGGTCGGATGCCCCACTTGTTTTTGTTGACGCCGTCAGTAAATGCAACGCCGCTGATTCGCATAATCGTCTTGCCGGTGGAGGCTTCAATGCGGGTTTCAATTTCTTCAACCTCAATCTCACAGGTGACAGCGACACGAACACACTTGCCATCCTTCATCTCTTTGCCGGGTGGGCAAGAGTCCATGTGGTAGGATGCCTTTTTCTTGTCGTCGTCATCGTGATAGTACGCCAACTTTTCGCCAGTCTTTTTCTCATACTCTTCGTGAGTCTTGCCGGGCATAAAAATGGTCATGTCCCCTTCTTTGTGGGAATGAATGCCATCAAGACCCAACTCTTTGGCTCGCTCTTGGGCTTCGCCGGGGTTGTCGTACACATCCTTGCGAATCATTTTTGCTTCGGCGTTTTCTTTCTTGACCACTTTCATGTACTCTTCGTGAGATTCGCACGGCATGAAGTTGTCGCCATCACGGTGAATGCCCTTGCATCCCAACTCTTGAGCCCGTCCACCTGCTTCACGAGGGTTGTCGTAGCGGTCCTTGCCAACTTCTTTTGCCGTTTGACTACCGCCGCAACCGCAACCGCCGTCGCCTGCTTCAATCATTTCTTCTTCATCATCCGAGTCGTAAAACTCTTCGTAGTATTCTTCATCCATGTTCTCACCGCTTGTGTACTGTGTGACTGATTTTCCACGCTCCCACATTTTACACGACCAGTACCGGGCTTTTGTTTTCGGGCCGGGGTTGTCGCAGTTGTGGCGGGAACGGAAGTTGCGTCGTCGCTCGGGGTCATCTCGTTTGATTTCCATGTTTGGGTCACCAAAGCGGACAATGACGACTTTACCGCTTTCGTTTTTGACATAAACGGCAAACTTCTTTGGTCCGCCGCTGGTTCGGAATGGTTTGTTGAGGGTGACCTTTCTGCCTTGGTACTCGGCCGCTTCCAACTCAACTACTGGTGCTTCAATCCCCCAATCCTCGTACTCGGCGAAGTCGTAGGTGAACGGCTCCTCGTCAGCAGTCCCGGCCTTTTTGCTACGAGGATGGGACTTGGGAAGAAGGTCATTGTCTTGCTTGTAGTTGGGGTTGGATGGGCGACCGTTGCGTAGTAGGTAGAGGAAGGCTTTGACTCTTGCGATACCCCATCCGGTTCTACCCATGCCGGGTGCGTGGCTACGGCTAAAAGCACCAGCACCACGACGAAAGACGGACTTCAACGCCCCCATGCTGGCTTTGGACCCTTTGCCTTTAGCGGCCACCTTCTTGTTGTGTTCTTGCATCAACTTACGGATGCGAGCCTCAGTACCCTTGCTCATTTGAATTGACTTGTTGGGTTTCTTGGCTGACCCCGGCTTGTTTTTCTTTGAGCCACGACGACGCTCGCTTGGTTTGGCTGGCGTCTTGCGTGGGTCGTTCCTACCGGGCCTGCCGTATTGCAGGGCTTCCAAAGTCTCTACCATTTCAAACGGACTCTCCATATCAGCAGTGTAGTCGCTGTCCTCAAAGGTGTTCATGCAGAAAGCGTAGCGTTGGTCCCGGTCCGGAAAATCCTTGGTGGACTTGCTGTCAGCCATGCACCGAGCGATGAAATCCTTACGCATTTCACCCTTACGCGGACTCGGCATGATATAAGCACCCCCCGTGTGACTTTTAATCCATTCGCCACAGTTGTTGACCTTCGTTGAGTATTTCAAAAAACAACTTTTCGGACATGATGTCCCTTACATCTGCATAACTGCTTACAGGTCGGTAGCCCAGTCCGCTCACTACCTTAACGAGGTTTGCCATGTGCGTTCCGTCAATCGGGTTCAAGACGGTGATTTTTGGGCGAAGCCCAAGGTTAGCGTTGCGAACCTTGAGCAAGTACGAATGCCATCCGTTTTGACGGTATTGCGGCAAAATGTAGGTGTTGCCGACAAAGTGAAAGTGGCCCATGTCAAGTGAGCCCGTGTAGCCAATCGGTACGCCATCGTAAGACAACACCCAGTGGGACATAAGGTCAAACACTTCGGGGTACCCTTTTTCCGAGGGCAACGGGTATTCATGCGGCCAAGCGTCGTGTAGGAACCGATGTTGTTTTACGGTTAGTCGTCCTTCTTTTTCCATACGGCCTTACCCTCACGAACCAATTCAATTCGGGCACGGCGTTCCTCGGCGTCCATCGTATGCTTGTGTTCTTGGGCTTTGAGGGCCATTTGTCGCTCAAGTGCGGCCCTTTCTTCCATAACACGGGTTTGAGACTCAATGACCGATGGGTGCAATTCCGTTTCGGTCTGTTGCTCTTTTTTCCACAACTCAAGCATTGTTGCGAAAGCCGGCTGTGCCGTTCCTCCGATGATTGCGATAAGGGCGATAAAGCCCTCAATGTTTTCAAGCACGACCTCCGGTCGGTGAATGCCCATGGCTACGACTGCACCGCTGGCCGCAAGCCACAGGTACACGGCTGGTAGAGCCGTCCATTTTATCATTTTGTCATTGACGCTATCCTTGTGTTCTCTCGCCATCATTCCGCCTCCTCGGGTGGTTTGTTCTCATTGTTGCGTGGCAACCCGCCACTTGAACCACGACTGTTCGGTTTGACATATCGTTGTTTGCCTTCGTCCCCACGCATAGCGGCCAAGCCAAGTTGCTCTCTCGCTTCGTTAAGGGTCGTGATACCTGCTTCGTGGGCCATCACAACACGGCGTGTAGATTCAAAGGGAGACTCTTCGTCAATGGGTTCAAACTCAACCTTCGGCAAATCAGCCATAGTGTGGTTGATGCCAAGCAAAGTGAGATGCTTTGAAAACAATCGGTGCATCGCTTGTGAGAGGACCTTCTGCAAGCGACGGATAGCCTGTACAGACCATTGATTGGCATTGAAGGTAGCGGCAAAGGTTGAACCACGCTCTTGACCCATAGAAACTCGGGGAACATGCAACACGGATGAAATATCGCCGTTGACAGCATCAAGGAAGGAGGAGTTGTCCGGCACGGTGTTTTTGAGGTCAACAAACTCCATGTTGACATAGTGCGGGAGGATGGGCACTTGGTCAGCACGCAGTCCGTCCAGCAGGTCGCTGACCTCATCCATCACATAGGTGAGTCGTGCATTGGCTTCGTCGGCATCTGTTATGCCTGCGGTGGCTTCTGCGCCGATTGTGATGTACTGCTTGGTGAGGCTGTCCTCCAAGGCTATGCGGTTGTTCATGCTGTTGTACTTGGCACGAATCGCTTGCTTGAGGGACGAGAAGCGAGATGCGCCCCACACACCGTAGGTCCAACGACCCAACTTGTCCCTGTACCAGTAGGAGCGGTAGTCAATACGAATGTGAAGGATTTCGCTACGGGGAAACTCCTGCATATCACGGTCTTGTTCACGCAGAAGGTAGCGTTCGTTGGTGAGGATAGCGTTCTCTTTGTCAGTAGTTGTGTTTGGAGGCCGATTATCAAGAATTGTCATTTGAGCGACGGGTAGTGATTGAACCTCCGTGATTCCCTCACGACTGTTGCCCACAAACTTGTTTATGTCGTTGCCGTACACCATGAGGTTTCGCATGGCATTGATGAGCAGGTCGTCAAAGTCAAGGACTTCCTCAACGAGATTTTTGATTGCGCTACGAATCGCATTGTTTTTACCACCAGTGACACGGTACTTGTTGGCCGTAAGGCTGATTGTTCGTACAGCGCCGTTCAACTCGGGGTCGTAGTTGAGCATGTTATCGTAAAGGTCGTAGTCGTTGCGATAGTCGTACTTATCACGGAAGTCGTTTGTGTCCTTTGTGATGTCGTCAATGCCGGCGGCCATCAGTGTGAAAGGTGTTCGGTCGCTACGATGAGCCGTTCTGCTCATGGTGACTGGCTTACTTACCTGTGATGCAGAAACAGCACGCCAAGAAAATGGGTTCCACCACGCCATGTTGATAACGACATGGCGGGTGCTATTTGAAGGTTGGCGAGGTTTAAGGATTATGCCCCGAATCTCGGGTACTTACGGTGCTGTTTCGGCCTTTTTCTTGTCTTTTTTGCGATTTTATTTTTCTTGCCCCAACTGCCCATCGTCGTCGCCTTGCTTGCCATCGGCGTGAACCCGTCATTCTTGGGCTTGAATTGGTCAATCGCGTGAGCAAGAGCCATGACCGTGTCGTTGTGTTTGCCAACATCAACGATTTCACCCTTCTTCCAAACATGGGACTCCAACTCGTCAAGTAGGATTGCGACTTTTTTCCGGATGTCGGCACTGCCGTATGGGAAAACGACCATCTCACGCTCAAACCAAACACGAAGTCGGTTTAGTAGTCCTTGCTTCAAACCCTTGTTGGACGCTTTGGAAGGACGGTACTCAACATGCCCGCCCTTCTGTTGAATCACAGTCTCGTAAAGACGCTGAAAACCTACATCCTCGGCGGCGACAGGCGCTTTGAAGTGCTGTGCCCACTCAATGATGACATCGGCTTGACGGTCCGGCGGGAAGTCATTTCGTCGCCACATATCAACAAAATGAATGTACCCTTGTTCATCCTGTCGCAAGCATATTAAGACGGAGTAGTCTTTGCCTATACCATGAGCGGGGTCAAAGCCGAGGATGAATTGGACGGTACTGTCGTTGAAATCACTGTTGAAACCTCCGAGGGCGTCTATATCTATGTTTTTTCGGATGAGGTTCCGGTTGAATACTTGGGCGTCATCGTCCACGACCTTGCACAGGTACTCTTGCGCGAAGGCCAAGTCGTCGTCCATGGAGACTTTTTGTTCCAAGAGAAACTCAGTTGGGCGAAACTGGGGCCAAAGTGGCGTTAGGTCAACTTCGTCGGGGTTGGCTCTATGCTCATCCCAGTTGGTGAAAGCAGACCAAATGCCGGACTTCCACACTTGCTTCGCCTTTTCGGACAGCATTTCAGTGTGGTAGAGGTCCGTATGGGACATCGGTGTACCTACAACAAAGCATGAGGTGTTGGGGTCCAGCATTGGTGTGACGACTTTTTTGAACCAATCACGCACGGCATCCATGGTCATGTCCCCAATCTCAGCGAGGACATCGTCAAGTGCGACAACAGCCGGGTGTTCACCACGGATTGCAGAACCTACACCAGTGGCTTGAATCCAAGCGCCGTTTGTGAATTGGATTTTTTGCTTGTTTGACTTGCGCTCATCCAAGTATTTACGCAACTCGGGATGGCGTCGCATGTCGGTTTTGATTTCTTCAAGACGGTTTGATGCCTGCCGGATGCTGGCGGAGAACAACCACACTTCCATAGGCTTGTTGTTGCGTTGCTCAAACAGGCACATGTGCAACAACTTGACTCGCAGGGTAGCAGACTTGCTGTGCGAGCGGGGCGCGATGATGCAAACACGGTGGACAGAAGCACCTTTGCGGTCGCCGTAAAGGTCCATCCATTCGCCGATGTGGTCTGCCCATTCGTACTCCGGCGACAGCCATTCGTAAAAATGCTTGATGTCGTACTCGGAGCGACGGAAATTGAAATTAGGCATCACCATTTATGCCGTCCTCCATGTTCCATGTGTTGCGCTTACCGTCTTTAACGACATTCATTGAGCCACAGTAAATGTTTTTTTTCAAGTCCTTGTCCCACCGCTTACAGTGTCCGTTGGTTCTACGCATGGCTATTCGCCCACAGTTGTTGCATTTACGCAACTTCTTGGGCATTCCGTCCCTTGACCTTGTCATCCTCAGTCCTCGTGAACAACAGGTGCAAACAGTGAGCCAATGTAGCCTTCTTCTTTGTCAATAAAATAAGCCGCAAGACCAGCGGTGGATGTAGTGTAGCCGGAGCGAGCGTGGTATCGGTCATGTCCTGCGAGAGATGGCATCTGCACAATGAGGCACCCGTCCTTTTCAGTGAGACGCTGGTGGTGCAAATGACCATGGAACCACACCTTGTGAGTTGTCAAGCCCCACTGCTGGCGTGCTTCAACTGCCATAAGGCCAGCCATGTTGGTTTTGCGGGACAAGCCATCACCATGAGTAAAGCCAAGCAGGGTATCGCCGTAGGTGAGGTAGCGTCGGTTGTTGGCCGTGATTGAGATTGTGACATCATCTACGCCTTCGTAAGCGGCCGAAAGGTACATCATCAAGGCAAGCGACGAATGACGGTCGTGATTCCCAGCCATCATCACAACTTCAACAGGCGCAACCTGTCGTAGAAGGTCAATGTGTTCTCGGGCCAACTTGCATCCGGTGATAAGGATTTCAGCAGGGGAAGCGCACATGTCCTGTGGCGTCCCTTTTGTGGTAGTACCTGCATCGTTATCTACATGAAACCAGTCGGAACCAGCCCCAACAAAGACCTTTTCCGGGGCAACGGGGATGCGTTCAATGAGACTTTGGGTTTTGTCAAACAGTCGCTTGCGTGCCTCGTCAAAATCATAGGTTTCGCCGACCTCATCGGACCAACCGTACTTGCCCCAGTGAAAGTCAGTAGGACAAACGACGAGGGCATAGGGCTTGCTTGTCTTCTTTAACTTGAGTCGGGGCACGGTCTTTGGTGCTTTTTCCAACGAACCCTTGAGGTAGTCCACTTGGGAGATAAGGTCGCGCCACTTCTCGGCGTCATCCTTCAATTCCTTCTGCTGTCGCTTGACAACTTTGACTTCGGTGCTGTACATTTTGCGACTGAGGATAGTGTCAACCAACTCGTCCTCGTCTTGGTCAAGCGTTTCTTCCATGGTGACAGGCTGACTGTTGCGGTTGATTTTGAAGGTGCGTCGCCATCGGTGAACAAAGTCAATTGAAACACCAAGCATACCTGCTATTTTGGACACGGCGAGGCCGCTGGTATATTGTTGAAGGAGAAGTCGGTGGTCATCTCCGGACAGGCAGTGGACATGAGCGCCCATATCCAAGTAGTATGTGTCCTCCTCTTCGTCATAGGTGTAGGCCACAGCGGTGTAAGCGGCATGCTTTTGCAGATAGATGCGCCAACCATTGACTGACTTTTCCGGATGGCGTTCGGCGATGTGGCGTGCGAGCGATGAGCGGTTCGGAAAATCATCGGGGTTGTATTGTTCAATGACTTCTTGCGGTTCCATTGGTTATTCCTTACTCACGCCACTTTATGAATGTTTGTCCAAAAAATTACCAAAAAAATGCGTGGGGGTTGGCTGTCCCCTGTGTGTGCCGGTGCTGTGATTTTTGGCGGCCTAACGCATATTAGGACCGGTCGGGGCCTCTCCCCGGTCCTTGGACCGGGAAGAGGCGGTGTACACCTCGGAGAGGTGGATGTGAACGCTGGACTGTGTGTTCCTCAGTCCAGTTGGGCCGCTTCACCGAACAGGCGGATGAGTTCACTCATCTGCTTTTCCAGTCGGTGGGTGCGCTTCTCGTGCTTCACCATGCGGTCCTCTTCGGGGTTCACCATGTTGTTCACTGCGTCCTGCATCTCGCCTTGGATTTTGCCGATGAACACTTGGAAGTGTGCTTCCATGCTGTCCAGCGACTCGCTGTTGTCGTTTGCCTTCTCGCTCACTGCGTCAAGGTCGTTCCCGATGCTTTCCAATCGCTCGGTGTTCTGTTCTGCGGTGTCTCGCAGTTCACCGAGTTGTCGGCGAACCTGCTTGTGAACAGCGTCGTGAATGTACTCATCCACGATGCCGAACACCTCAGCCAGTGCTTTCATTCGTCGTGCTTCTTCGCTCATGCTTTTCTATCTCCTGTGCCGTCCTTCGGCGTTTCGCCGTGGGGCTCCCCGGATATAAACCCCACCGTGGGACACCCCCGATTTTTGCCTGTTTTTTGCTCGCCGAGCCATCGCCGACGCACAGGCGGACGCAGGCGGACGCACATGTGCTACATAGTCTTGCATATATTAGGAGGGCTCTCCCGGCGAGAGAGAGAGAGGAGAGAGAGAGAACGGCGGCTCAGTTGATGATGGGGACTTTGATTATGAAGTTGGTTATGACAACATCCCAGTGTGTCTCGTGGCGTTGCCATGTCTCTACGCTTGACTCGCTGTAAATCACGGCTTCATGGATGTTGAAGGTGTCAAGCATAGTCCATGAGTCCTTCATTGAACCGTTGAAAGGTCGCTTGTATATCTGCCAGTCTGCGTAGTCTGCGAGGGTGTGGGCACATTCCATGACCTTACGCTGACTTTCTACTTCGCTCGTGTGTATTCCCATGATGTGGATTTCGGGCCGCTTCATGTATCGGGGATGTCCCCCGACTACATAAACCCGTCGGACTGGCATTCTCCCGTGATTTACTCACTACATAGTCTTGCATATTAGGCGGTGCCTTCCCTCGGAGAGAGAGAAGAGAGAGAGAGAGGCCGGCCCCCCGGTCCTTGGACCGAGGGGCGGCGGTGTACGGGTCGGAGACCCGGAATGCGGATGTTCAGCGAGTCGCTATCTCACTTCCACATTTGAACGACTGGGACACGCCATTCAGCGGCCACCTTGTTGATGTGGCGGCTCGTCGTCGTGCTGTGCCAGTCGGGAACCCACAGCGTACCGCTTTCAAAATACGCCACCGGCGTATTGTACGAATAAACGATTCTGCCGTTCAACACCGTGATTTGTGGCTTGCCTCCCTTGTTCTGCAAGGACGGGGCGTCTGCCAGTTGCTCGGTGATGTACTTTCGGGCATCTGCTTTCTTCATCTTGTTCCATACTTCTTCCATGTTCGTTATCCCTCCTGTTCTCCTGTCGGATGTTACCACCCAACACGCCGACCCATATAAACCCCATGATGCCCCAGTATCTACATAACATAGTCTTGTCTATTAGGTCGTGCCATCCTCTCCGAGAGAGAGAGGAGAGAGAGAGAGGCCACCGCCGGGAGCGTACTCCCGACGGCGGCGGTGTACAAGTCGGAGACTTGGATGACGACGGCCCGCTACCGAATCACTCCGTACCGTAGTACAGGATGTCGGAAGCAGTCATCTCCTTGGTGGGGATGTCGTAGAACCGGGCAACCGCTCGGGCATCTCGGTTCATCCTTCGTGCCGAACGGCGCAGGGCCTTGGCAACCGATGGGTGGTACCCCGGCACATGGCCGGTGTCTTCGTCCACTTCGCCGAAGTGCAGGTCTTCCGCTTCCTTGTTCAGTCGCTCGGCTCGGCTGTGCAACTTGCTGAACCTCTTGGCAAGGTCTTGCATGACATGGGTGTTTCGTCCCATTTTTGCCAAGGCTCGGCTGTTCGTCCACAGGGTTTCAAGCAGTGCAATCAGCACTACCGTCGCTTTGTATGCTTCGTATGTTATTTCTCGCATTTTCGGATTCCTCCTTACATCGCCGAGGGGGTGCTTGTATATAATACCAGCGATGCCACGCAGTCAGCGTGTTTTCCTTCTTCGGCCAGCCGGACCACCCACCCACACACATGGGAGAGAGAGAAAGAACAACCCTACATTAAGAGGCTGTTCCGACCTTCGGGGGAGAGATGGAGAGAGCCCTGCCGGCTTCGCTGTGAGTCCAGCCGGACCCCCTCCGGCGGCGATTTTCCGGCCCGTTTTTCCGGCAGGGGCCGCCGGTCCTTTTTCGCCGATTTTGGCCGGTACAGGCTCGCAGTACCACGGTTTTGCCGATTCCATGGGTTTAAATACCTCCAGGGATACGGAGGGTTGCTTCGGCGGGACAGGCACCGACCTGACCTGCGACTGATGAAGCCGACGAAAAACACGCCCCCTCCGGGGGGGATGTTTGCGACTACTGGTTGTGAGCATCCGAAGCCAGCACACGCAACCCAAAAACCAACTTCTGTGGGTGGCGGCTGAGACCGAATCTCAGCCTTGTTTCAATGCAAGCCTTCCCACAGACTGCGAGGGACCACATTCAACGGTCCGGCACGCAACCTTGAGACACTTCAAGGCGGGCCCGCCAACAGGCGGCGATGGGGAGGCGGCACCACGAAACACCACACCAAACAAGCACACGAACGCTCCTTCCCCTGCGATACTCAGCGACCGGACTCCGTGGTGAAGCACCGCTTGGGTTGTACGGTGGGCATGACCCACAGGCAGATGTGCGAAGCGACCATGGCACCCCAAGGATGTTCTCCGGGGCAGTGGTCGCAGTTGATGACGGACCGATAGAAGCGGCCGCCCAGCGCCACCCTCAGCGTGGCCCGAGGCGTACCATGAGGTTGAAAGGCCGTCATCCCTCACCACCAAGCCTTCGTTGGCATCGGACGGTGGTGGGGCGTTCTTCTCCAACCTGTGTTTCACGATTCACTCTCACTTCGGTTGATGGCTTATGAGGCCAAATGACACCGGCACACAGCGTTCCCTGTCCTCGCTGGGCGGAAACACCGCCAACGACAGGGCTACATCGGAGGATGAAACAGCATGCAGAACAACATGATGCAAAACGCAGACATTGACAGTGTCGGCTTCTTGCTCGGGATGCTATGGGTCTTTGGATTCATGGCACTCGTCGCAGTTGCCTACATTGGGCGAAGAACGAACGAACGCAAAGAGCAAACCTACGGGTACGAGTTGGAGGTCATCAAGACCGCCCACGCTTACTCGGACGATGCGAACCACAGCCTTGCTCGCTTTCTCACGAAGGTGAAAGGGAAGGGTGGTTGGGACGCCTACTTTGAAGGCTACAACCACACGACACGACCGCACACCAAAATTGTGACTGACTCAAGTCTCAACGAAGGTGGCATTGAAATCGTGTCCCCACCCCTCAAGGGCGTGGCCCAGCGTCGCCGATGGTTGACGGCCGTCACCGGAGCAATCCGAGGACTGGTCAAGGTTGACCGCTCGTGTGGCACCCACTTGCACATCGGACTCAAGGGTCCGGATGACGATTGGGGGTTGGACGACACCTACGATTGGATGACAGCCAAGACGATTGGCACGAAAGTGTCGGTCATCTACACCGTCATGCAGACCGCATTGGACAGCCTTGTCCCTCGCAGTCGCCACCACAACTCGTACAGCCGAGCGAACGGTACCCTCGTCCATGAGGCACACCGTTCCATCGTCGTGCATGCACAGGACCAGACGCCCGAACTTTGGGGCGACATGCTGTACTCCTATGCCAGCAACGACCGGTACTGGCATGTCAATGTCTCAGCACTCCGCAAGTACGGCACGATTGAGTTTCGGCAACACGCCGGCTCAACCAACCCCGTCAAGTTGGACGCATGGGCACAACTCATGTCAGCCATCGTTGCACGAGCGGCGACCATCTCGCACACCGAGATGTACTCGCTTCTCCAAGCATGGCACTCGGTCGCCCACCTCGGACGACAACCGTTCAACCTCACGGACTTGGCACACTTCCTCGGGCTTTCACCCCGTGGCAACCTGTTCCAGTACCTCAAGCGCCGCAACGGCAAGTTGCAGGGCCTACCGCTGGAACCCAAGTGCGAGACTTGCTCTCGTGAGGACTGCGCTGGATGCGCCGCCCCGACTGTGCCCCTGCACGACTGGGACGACATCCATGACGCTGGCGATGACGAGTACTACATGTCCGCCTTCGGGCTGGGCGTGGTCGTGCTCGCTCTCAGCCTTGGTCCTCTCGTGGCGGCGCTTGCGCTGGTCATCAACTGCGGCATCGGAGCAATCCACAGCCGTGGCAAGCAACACAACAGCAACAACACCGCACAGGCGCTTTGGTCCGGGCTTCAATCCCGTGGCAAGATGGCGGCAGGTATGGCATGGGCTGATTCCGACAGTCTCCGGGCTGACGGCACCATGCAGACCTTCCACTACTACAAGGCGGCCGAGCCAGCGACCAGTCTCATTGGGAGCATCAAGCGATGGTGTGGCAAGACCACGCTGTGGCAGATGTTCCACACACGACTGGCAACGCACGGCTCCAACACCGCTGACAATGCTCACCCCCACTTCTCATCGTGCAACACGGTGGCGCTGGTTCACAACGGCGTCGTCAGCAACTACGAACAGGTGTGGGACGCATTGGCCAAGGACGGTCGCAAGAAGACCGGCCCTGTGGACTCGCAGGCACTCGCCGAGGCTTTGGCCGTCGGTGGCATTGACGAGGTCATCAAGCACGCCGTGGGCACCATGTCGTTGATTTGGGCTGACGCCCGAGACCCGGCCGGTACCTTGCACTTTTGGACCAACGGTGAAAACCCGTTGCACTTCGGACGACTGGACAACCCTTCGGGGGACATCATGGTCGCATCAACCAAGGACCACTGGCTCAAGGCCGCTGGCAAGCGAGTCATCACCGAGACCAAGCAGGTCCCCAAGACCCGCAAGGTCAAGGTCATGCCCAAGCAGACCAGCAAGTACCACAAGCCCAAACCGTACTTCCGCACCGAGGAGGTCAAGGACAAGCGAGGCAAGCCAGTCATGGTCGCCGAGCAAGTCCCCAGCCACAACTGGGCGGCAGTCATCGGCAAGCACTACACCATCAGCCCCGAGGGCAAGGTGGACGGCTACATGACTGACGACTGGGCCGACACGACCTACGGTACGATGTTCCGATGGCAAGACTACGCCGTCGGTCCAGCCGTGCCAGCCAAGGCCACCGGCAACGCCGACAACTGCACCCTGCCCACGGCTCACAAGGCCAAGGGTTCCGGGGACATCGTCGTCCACGACGAGGACCTGCACGCATCGGTCTATGACATCATGGACCAACTCGGCGGCTGGCCGTCCTTTGTCGGCAAGTCCGGCGATGAGTTGCATGGGTACTGCGCCCGCTTGCACCAAGGCATCACGCCCGACGGTGAGCGGTACGACCTCCGGCACATCATCCAGCCATGGCACGACGACATTGACCGTGCGGCCCTGCTCCGTGGGGAGTTTTACGACGAGCGACCTCTCAAGGTCCAGTCGTGGACGCACCCCTACGACCTGTACGGCTACTGACGCGTTCGTGAGTTGACACGCCACATCCACCTCTCCGAGGTGTACAACGGAGGCGTCGGGGCCAAGGCCCCGGCGCTTCCCCTTTCCCTATCACATTCCTATGCCCTTCGGGGCCGACACACACAGGAGGACGAACATGAGCAACGACCAACCACAGTGGCGCACCGACGATATGTGCGGCCGCAAGGTCTTGGTGCTGGACTTGAAGCCACCCGCGCAGTACTACGACGAAAATCGTGACTGCTCGGACTGCGGCAAGCCCGCCAAGCAATTCATCTGCGAAATCGCAGATGACGGTACCCCCGACCTGTCAAAGGTTTGGATGTACTGCGGCTACTGCGAAGTCGGCTGACGCATCAACCAAGCAATTGGTTCCACCTCTCCGAGGTGTACAACGGGCGGCCTCTCCCTACGGGGAGGGGTCGCCCCCTTTTTTTATTTTTTTTCACGCCACTATATTAAGAAGTAGGATAGGAATCATAAAGGATTACCAGTACAGGCCATAATGAACGCAAAGAGTCCAAGTCGGAGAGAGAAGAGAAGAGAAGAGAGAAGAGGAGAGAAGAGAGAAGGGTATATTAAGTCTTAAGACTTACTGGGCCGGAGGCCGCCAGTCCGAGAGAGCGAGAGAGAGTCCGAATCCGTTCAAGTTGGGCCGCAGTGCCACGGTTTCGTATGTCCGAAAAATGTTAAGAAAGACTCAAAAAACACGCAAAAACGCCGAAAAACGACAAAAAAGAGCCAAGAAATGCAAAGAAACGGCGACGATTGAGCATACAGGTAGGGTTTTCGGGGCGTTTGGGCCATGCTCCACACCTGCTGTCGTCGTGAACATTGATACGACGCCCTCCCGACCTGCGCCGCCTCGCCGAACCTCGGGACGACGCACCCACAACGCCGACCGATTCTCACCGACCCGCTGGTGCCCCGCACAGCCTCGCAGTCTTGCGTTCCTTTAAGTACCGCTCTCCCAACGGTGGGTTTATATGGGACCGTCTCTTCGTAGATTTGAAGCGGACGAACCCGCAACAACAGGAGGCGATAACATGCGAAACGAAGAACAGCGAATATGGCGAGACTACATGGCGATTTACACACCCTCGGAGGAACACCCCTTCTTGGTAGGGAACCGTAGGTTCACCTCCATTCGGGGACTGATGAAGTGGCTACGAGAGCAATTTCCACACCGAGACTGGAAGGCAACCAAGTTTATGGCTTACCTCACCCCGAGCCACAACATCAAGTACACCTACGACAAGAAGGGGGACGAGTGAATGAGTCGCTACACCATCAACATTGACCGCTACGACGCTTGGCCGGCCAAGGTGCAGATGAAGGCACGCAACAAGGACGAGGTCATCGCCATGCTGTGCGCCTACATCACCGACATTAGCGGCGACCGTGCGGAGGTGAGCCAGTGATGGAAACCATGCAAGTGCGAATCGCCAGCGAGGCCCGACCTGCCGTGGAGAAGACGGTCGCCCGGTTGGAGCGCATGCACCAGCGACGAGGACTGCTCTTTGCCGCCTCGTGGTCGGAGGAGTACACCAAGACCCACCGAATCAAGCACAGCACCAAGCAGGTGCCCTTGGAGGGGACCATCCGGCAAATCGCCCTCAAGCGAGACTACCAACCGCAAGGCGTCGCCCCACCTACGGAGCGACACGCCGACTTCCGGTACCACGACCTCACGCTGACCATGAGCCCGCTCTCGGACGACTGGGACCTGCTCTACACCGTCAGCCCTGCTGACCCCAACGAGCCGCACGGTTCCGAGGCCATCATCAAGCAGAACCCGCTCTCCGACGAGGAACACGAGTACCCGACCCACTTCCACGACCACTGCGACCACTGCGAGAGCGGCCGCCGAGGACGCCACAAGACGATGACCTTCCGCCACAAGGACACGGGCGAGGTCGTCAGCGTCGGCTCGTCGTGTGTGCTTGAGTACACCGGCATTGACCCCGCTCTCGTTGAGAGCATCCTCGCCTTCAAGGGCAAGGCCACGACGCACGACTTTGACACGGGGAACCGTGGTGCGAAGGCCACGATGGGCACCTACGAGTTTGCCCTGCGTGCCTCCATGTGGCTTCACGCCAACAAGCCCTACACCCGTGGGCTCGGCTCCGCCCTCTTCCAGCACGACCTCATCAAGCACAAGGACACAGGCGAGGTCGGGTTCGGGTACCATGTGCTCATGCCCCGTGGCTCGTACATCGTCGCCCCCGCTGGAGGCATCACCGAGCCCGTCGGGTTCGCTTGGCTCAAGGAGGACGAGCCCGTCGCACCCGAGGCCATCAGCCCGTCGGTGTTCACCGTGGCCGAGGCGTTCATGGACTACTGCCTCAACCTCTCCGGTTCGTCGTCGTTTGAACACACCGTGAGGAACATTTTCAAGAGCGGCGTCGTGAGCGGCAAGTCGTCAGCCATGGCTGGCGGTGCCCTCGCAGGCTACCTCAAGCACATTCAGCGAGAGGCTCGCAAGACCGCCGAGGTTGAGCGCAAGGCCGCCCGACCCGCAGGGAAGCACCTCGGGACCGTCGGTGAGCGCACCGACTTTGGCACCGCCACCGTCGTCTTCGTGCGCCGCATTGAGGGGTACTACGGCACGACCACGCTCACAAAGTTTCTCGCTGGGGACGACACCCTCGTGTGGTTCCGCTCGGGGGACAAGAGCGACCTCAAGGTGGGCGACACCGTCAGCATCACGGGCACCGTGAAGAAGCACGACCAATTCAAGGACGAGAAGCAAACCGTCATCACCCGAGCCAAGTACACACGAGGTGAGGAATGAAGGGGTTTATATGGGTCGGCCCCGTGGTTCAACATGAGCGGACACGAAACGACTCACCCAACAAACAGGAGGAATGCCTATGGCACATTTTGAAAACGAACAGCAAGCATACGAAGCATACGATGAATACCTTGACGAACAACCCGATGTGGTCATCGGGAACCTGTCATACGCACCCTCACGGGTGCTGAAAGCGATTGACCCCGTCGCCTACCGGTGCGGGTTCAACGACTTCATGGACTGGAACACCATCGCCGAGGAGGACGAGTGAATGAGGAAGTGCCAGTACTGCGACACCGCCGACCTGTCGGCCGTGCCGACCATGCACATTGTTCTCGCCTGCCGAGCCTGTGGCGACCGCTGGATGGAGCAACGAGTCAACAATTACATTCGTGGGGTTTATATGGGTCAACCCCGTGGACACAATGAGACGGGTACAGCCCGACGACCCAACAACACAAAGGAGGAATGCCTATGAAGAAGTACGCACAAGTAGTGAAGGAACAGCGCACGCCGTTGACGGCGGAAGAATTGAAGGACATGGAGGCCGTCTTGATTGACGGCATCTGCATCACCGCCTCGTGGCAGGACCGAGAGGACGCTATCAAGGTCGGCATTGAGTTGCTGGCCGAGGCCAAGCACCTTCGCCGCATGATGGCGATTGCCTACGGCTGGATTGGCCGCAAGGCACCCACCGGCACCACGCTCAACCGAGACTACATGGCCTGCCTCAAAGAGGCCGCCCGCATCATGAAGGAGGGCGAGTGAATGGGTAAGGTTCTACGAGGACAAGGCACGCCCAGCCAGTGGGATGTCATCACTGATTTGAGCCGCTCACGCTGGGACTCAGTGTACACGGTCAAGCACCCCGACCACAACCGCTTGACGGCGGACGAAAAGCAGGCAATCTGGGCCATGCCGGAGGCGCTACCGAAGGCCCTCTTCGCCAACTTGCTGACCCGCCGAGGCGGACTTCAACACTGCCACCGTGGCGACCACGAGGAGCGCATGGCGTGGCTACGCAACCGCTCGTGGGGCTTGGGCTTGAACGAATCTACCGGACACAGGGGCATTCTCGGGTTCATGAAGACGCTTGAAAAGTGGCTGGCCGAGTGGCCAACGCTCATCACGCTCGCCAAGAAGAACCCCGAAGAATCGGTGCGGATTTTCAGCCGTCGCCAAAGCCCCTACATGGACTCCCATGTGGGCATCGTTGTGGGGACGGGCGGTATGCCGAAGAACGCCTACTCGTCAATCACGATTCTGCCGCAGATGCGGGACGCTGACCTGTCGTACTTCCGACAACTTCACGCCAAGTTGAAGCCGCTCACCGACCTGCTCTCGCAGACCAACAACGCCGCCACATCGGCAGGCAACCACGAGGCACACATCAAGCAGTTGAAGCACTACGCCGAGCAGGTTCAAACGCTCTCCCGACAGCGTGATGAAATGGTTCGTGTGGACCAAGAGGTGTTCAAGTGGCTGGACAGTCGCCCCGACACCATTCCCGAGGGACGGCTGGGCATCCGCACCCGCACTGTCGCTCACATGGAGACCACCTTCTACCAGTTGCTCGGGCGACAGCCGTTTGAGAAGCAGTACGCAAAGGCCAAGCAGTACCAAGACATGTACATGAAGCGTGTAGAGGAGTACACCCCCGACATCACGGCGAACATGATTGACCGAGAGGCTGTGATGAAGGCCATCACCCAAGTCATGGAGGACGCTGTCAAGTGGGCTACCACCCACGATGCGGACTTCACCCCCACCGACGGAGGTGAGGAGGAATGAGTGGCAGGGTTGAGCCAGTGTTCGTACACACCGCCGAGGAGTCCATGGTTCTTGAGAACAGTTTCGGCACGGTCAGTGGCCCCGAGATGGTCACCATGACGACGAAGGTTTGGCTGTGGGAATCACGCCCCAACCGAGGCTCTTTCTCATGGGACGGTGGGGAACGCTGGTACGCCGAGGGCGGCCTGTGGTTTGACGCCAACGGCTACCTCACGGACTTTGACGGGGTCTTTGACCTGCCCCCTGCGGTCATCCAGTATCTCTACGACGAGGGACGACTGACCCAGTGGTACATTGACATGTGGGCGGGGTCGGGACGATTGGAGGTGAGCGAGTGAACATTTTCGCACTTGACGACGACCCGGTGGTCGCCGCACAGATGATGTGCGACCAGCACATCCCGAAAATGATTGTGGAGTCCGTGCAAATGCTCGTGCAGGGGGCGCTGAACAACGGTGCGCCTGCGAGCAAAATGCCAGTGGCCAAGACCACCGGACTGCCTCACAAGGGCGGGTACCGCTCCCACCCATGCACACTGTGGGCATCTACCAACCTCGCCAACTGGGTATGGCTTTTCTCACACGCTGAGGCACTGTGCGATGAGTACAAGTTGCGCTTCGGCAAGACGCACTACGGTAGGTCGCAACTCAACCACATGTTCGGCATGTTTCAGTGGGAGAAGTACATACCCATGGCCAAGCGGACCCCGTTCGCTCGTGCCCTCAACCAGTCGCAAGGTCGCAACCTTGACCTGCTGGGCGAGGACATGGACGGCGTGCAGGCGTACCGCACCTTCTACCTGCGTGAGAAGGCACGCTTCGCCAAGTGGGGCCGTGCCCCGCAAGGACCGCCCTCGTGGTGGCCCATCACGCCCTGCGAGGAGGTGAGCCAATGAAGGACTTGGTAGAGATGGGACAGAAGGTGCTTGTCAAAATCACGACCGGTGGCGAGATGAGCATTCACACCATCCCGATGGACTGGACCGAGGCTCAAGTGGACGCCATGGCAGACGACCTGCTGGACACCGAGGGTGCCACCAAGCACGACCTTGGCGAGGACGACACAGGAGTGATGCGAACGGTCATCTACTGCTACAACCAGTCGTACCAGCACTTGCTCTCACACAACAAGCCGCTGACTGACGGATTGATGGAAGGACTCAACACGCTGGTGATGCTCAAGGGCGACGCCATCGTTGCGCTCTCGCCAGCCTTCATGGAGGTACGGTGAAGCGAACATGTTCGCCCAATCCTTTATGAGGGTCGGCCGATACGGTATGATGAGACAGGAGGAATTGATATGACGACAGAAGTGTATGATTGGAAATTGAATGGGGACGGTACCTTTGATTTGTGGGTGCGCCGTGACGACTGGCTGGTACGAGGAGCCGCTTCCGGCTGTCGCTGGGAGGACTTCGGTTCTTGCTTCCGCATCCAGTATCAGTTTGACCTTGGCATTCTCAGTTGGATGGGCTCGGGAGCCCAGCCCGACTGGCTTTCACTTGCGGGGTTGGGCGAATGAAGACGACACGCCTTGAGGACGAGTTGCTTCTCATCACTCAAGTGGAGATGGCTCTTGACAAAGGGCCGTCGTGGGGTGAGCCAGCAAAGCGAATGGCCTACGACCTACGAGTCATGCTCGCCGACGCTTACTTCCGTGAGCGCCGGTGGACGGTGCTGTTCTTCGCCAGCGTGCTTGCCAATGTGGTGCTACTCACGGAGGTGTTCATGTGAACACCGAGTTGCTACTTGCCGCCAAGAAGGTGGTACAGCGGTTTGAACGGGAGTGGTCCGGGGTTGGGGGCGGCACGCACCTTGCCGAGGAAGTCAAGGTGTTGAAGCGCCTTGTCATCAAAGCGGAGGAGGACTTGGACCGTGAGGCCATGTGGTACGAACACCAACGGCAGAACGCCGACCGTGAGTACAACGAGATGATGCTACGAGGTGATGAGTGATGGACTACGGCTCCGGCTACCTCATCATCGTGGTGCTGTGGTTCCTGTGGGAGTTGGTGTGGTCGTTGCACACCGAGCCCGATTTGTGGGAGCGACACCCGGTCACACGGCCCGAAGTCTCGTCCGGCAGTGAGCCCGACGCATTCACTTGGGCCATGATGCAGAACCAGCGAGGTGATGACTGATGGGACAGATGCCCGATGGAACCCTGTGCCTCCTGTGTGAGCAGTGGCAAGACCTTGACAGCGCCGACGACCTACACCTGTGCTGTAAGGAGTGCCAAGGCGAAATCGCTTGGGCATTCGCACGACGACGAGCAGGTGATGAGTGATGTTGACGCACAAGTACATGGCCCACCTCGGCAACGGAGACGATGTGTGGATGGTTTGCGACATCGTGGTATGCTCGTGCTGTAAGCGCGGCTCAGTCGCCCACGACACCGCTCGTCGGTGTACCGAGGACTTCCGTGCCACCTTCGCCTTCCTTGACAGAAACAGATTGCCCACCGCTGTGCGGAGCAAGGGTGAGTGGATTTGCTGGGATTGCCAAGACGCAATCTACCGTCCCGAACCCGACACGAAGGTTTCAAATAGGAGGGACTCTTCGGACTGAATACTCAAGGGGTTCGCTCTCGGGCACCGGGTTTTGCGTTTGCCCGGCCTCCTGTCAACTCGCCCGAGGCGACCCCACCCAAGGAGATGACACCATGACAAACAGATTTATTTTTGCAGACCGTGTGCATGACCTACTGTCAGCACACCCCGAGGGCCTGTCGTCGTATGAGATTTTCAACCGACTGGCAGACAGCACCCGGAACACACGCTGGCTACCGTCAAGGAACAGCATCGGCTCACGCCTCGCCGCCATCGGTGGGTTCGTGAAGCAGGGCAAGGCTACAGGCTACTCAGCCATGACCTCACGCCGTGTGGTCGTGTGGACGCTTGATGTAGAGAAGTGGCGTGCGTGGAGGGGTCTTGATGATTGACACCGACATTATCAGCGTCGGTGCCATGAGATTCAACACCACCATGCCGTTGACGAGGAACAAGAAGGGGTTGCTGATTCAGCACCCCTACTTTTCCATCAGCGATGACAACGCCGAGTACCACTTCAACGGCAAGGATGTGATGTGGGCGTTCTTGGACGCCCTGTTCCCCGACGACCCGTTGCCGAGAGGCCCGGTGAAGGACGACCTGTGGGCACCCACGATGGAGTCGCCCTCCATGTATCAACTGTTCACCGACTTGGCCTACGAGGCGTTCACGGAGGGCAACGAATACCTCGTGCTGTATCACACCGACGGCGTAGTCAGCATGGTGCAATCACTCGGTGAAGTCGCCCTTCACAATGACATAGAGCGTGCTGGCACCGCCTTGTCTCAAATCGTCAAGGGGGAGCCGTGCTACTCATTCACCAAGTACCGGGACAGGAAGGGCACCCACTTACGACGCATGGTCACCGTGTACCACGATAAAATAGCCTACGAAATCATTGACTTGGGGGCTCGCTGGTACTTCCGTGTAGTCTCACAGGTGTTCAACGCGCAGTACTGGCCGGATGGCGAGTCTATCTGCTTGAGGAAACCCCTCAGTGTGCAGAAGTCAGCCACCAAAAACGGCGACAAGAGCCTACTGTCATCCATGATTTGGCAGGCGTTCAACGATACGAAGGGATTCCAAAACAGGGATATTGTCGTGAGGATGTTCAAACCCTTGCCTGCGCTGTCATCTGTCTTAACACGCGAGTACGACATGCTCCGATGGGAGCGATACGGAGGGTCTGCTTAAGAGTGTTGCGGAATTATTTTTCTTTTTTCTGCGACGACTGAAAGAAAAAAAGCGTGGGACTGCTTGCCATTTCCCGCAATTATTTTTTTTCGTCATAGGGATTGAAAACAATTGCCGACTGTTACTACTGTAACATAGTAACCTTTTCATTCAAACACCTATAGGGAAAAAAATTATTTCGCCGAAATGCCACGCAGTACAGCGATGAAATAATTTTGTGCCAACTGAAAGAAGAAAAATAATTCAATACATTGATATACTGACGAGGAGGACTGATGAAACATGACGCTAACACGACATCACGACATTGACATCTACCACACGAACCAGCCGAAGGTTGTGAGTGGGGTTATGTTCGCCAACGAGAATGAACACGGCCATGCCGGCTACCTCGCCCTCAAGGGTGTGGCTTCGGGCAAGACCCCCGACTTCCGAATCACATCCAAGTTGATGGGCAACATCACCTTCAACCAAACCGTGTCCTTCGGACAGGTTGGGTGGGAAGGCTGGTACATTGAGACTCAGCAGGGCACTTGGGCCGTTGTCAACATCAACGAATGGCCTACAACCGCACTGTTCCCGATTGAGGACAGCAAGAACACATGGATTTACGCTTACCCAGTGGTGCGTGATACCCTGCACTACTTCGCTATGAAGGGGGCAGAAGAAGTCCTTGTACTGACCAACACTGCTGTGCATGAAGCACTTGACCCGGAAGAGTTTGTACAGATGGACCCGACCGACCTTGTGTCGTACACTTGGGACCGTGATGCGACGCCTTCGCTTGAATCAATTTGGGCCAGCGGTGGCGGTGAGTCAATGTTCTTCACGCCACCGGCATGGATGATTCCCCATATCGCAAAGAAAATGGGGTACAACCACGCAAGGACTGTGGCTGTCGGCTACGACGATGACGAAGAAATCAACGAGCCGTCCGGCCAAGTGTTGCTTGAGTACCTCAAGTCCTTCTTGGGCGTCGGCGGTGTCGTAGAATCGTTTGATGATGCCGTCAAAGAAATGCAAGAGTTGACCGACAAGGCGAATGCGATTCGCCGACAGATTGAAGAAGTGGCGAAGGGCAAGCCACCAGTGAACAACGGCATGTGGGGTTGAGGTCATGGACATTTTCAAGACGATGAACGACTATGTGCGACGCAACCACTATGTGGATGTGGAGGACAAAGTACCTGTGTTCCTGTGTTCTATCGGCACACACATTTTCAACGGCTTGAACAAGTGCGGAGTCTGCCCTTTCATCCCGACCGGGGACGACAACCAATTCGCCATTGACGCCTGCATCCTACGGCATGACAACCGACCCATCTACACACCCATGTCCCATGTTGCTGACACCCGTTTGCACATCGTCATGCGTGGTATCAAGGGGTCGGGGAAGTCTATCCTCATCAACCTCTTCCTTGCCCCTCGCACGGGCTTACTGTCCAACAAAGCCAACGCTGAGATTGGGCTTGGCTTCCGCACCGACATTGGTGCGAACAGCATCACCGAGGCTGGTATGTTCGGCTCGGTGGACGAGGACGGCAACATCATGGGCCGGCCCTTGGCCCGTGAGATGTGCGGCGGCTTCCTTGGCTTTGAGGAGTTTTCATCGCTGATTGACGCCGCCAAGAAAGACCACAGCACTGACATGACCAACCAAATGCTGACCTCTACTGACGACGGCCGTGTCAAGAAAGTGATGAAGGCTGGTTGGGTTGAGTACACTACACGCTACACGCTGTGGGCTGGTACCCAGCCTGCCCGGTTTGAGATGGAGTCCGGTATGGACCGTCGCTTCTTCGTCATTGACATTGACATGACGCCCGACAAGGAGTTGAAGTACAAAATGGCACAGGCCAAGCAGGCCAGCATGGCACCACACGAGCGTGCCGAGTTGGTCGCTATCGCCGAGTCCATGCGTGATTTCTTCACCGAGAGGGCCATGGATGTCATTCTCAATCCACCCAAGGGCCTGTACTTTGACGACGAGTTTAACGAGTGGCTGTTTCGGCCCGAAGTGCGTAGTCACGAGGCCGACCTATTCCGACGGCTTGCCCTTGGCTATGCCGTCATGTCGCCGCACTACAAGGGCGGAGACATCCTACGCATCCGCATGACTGACCAACTGCGTGAAATCCTTGACCGTTGCCTACAGATGCGACGAAATGTGATGGACGCTGACATGCTTCTCATCAAGAACACCTTTTGGAACACGCAGATGTCCCGCTCCACGCTCGTCAAAGAGGTGGCTCGGATGATTACGAGTGGCGACTATCAAGCCGCCAAGCGGTGGATTATGGACACGCTGGTGCATCAGTCGTGGTTCAGCGAAGAAACGCCCAAGACTACCGGCCGTGGACGCCGTGGCGTGCAAGTATTCATCGGCAACCGCCCTGCACAGCAGGCGGAGCCCGAAGCAAAACAGAAGGTGGTACAATGAAGAAAAAGAAGAAGCAGTATTTTTGTGACTGGGCGTGTGAAATCCTTGAGGAAGTCGGCGAGGCTTCTGCGGCTGAATTGGTAGCCGCTATGATGATTCGTCCGTCCACTGGACGACCCAACGCCGAGTTGCCGAAACAGAAAACAGCGGTCCAATACCTCCGCATGGATAAGAGAATCAAAGGCGAGTACCGTAAGGTGAAGCGCACGATTGGTGAGCAAACCTACAACCTCATGCTCTACTCACTGGTAGGTGATGACGAATGACCGGATGTCGCCGCCAGTGCGATTGGGACGACAACATGGTGTGCCGCTCGTGCGGCATTGACTACTCGGTAGGTGAGGACGAATGAAAATGCGACACAAGCATTGGCGCAACCGTGCGTACAAGTTTCTGCGTGAACAGAAGAAAGGTATGACCGCAAGCGAAATACTGGCCCACACCAAGACCAAGTACAGCCCCGGCACCGCAGGGCACGCCGCCCAGTTGCTACGGGTTGACAGCAGATTTTTTTGCTACATGGGGCGTGGGGGTGGAGCCCACGGCTGGGCCCAAGTTATGCTCTACGAGGTGTATGACAATGAAGAATGAATGTCCCTTATGCAACCTGCCCAACCGCAGGGAGATTGAAATCAAGTTGCATCGTGGTGAGGTCACCGGTGCGTTCTTGGAGAACAAGTACTCTTGGAACATAGGTACTGTGGCCAAGCACATGGACGAGCATTTGTCCTACGACCCCATGGAGGCGAACAGGATTGAGGCTTTGCGTGATGAGTCCATCAGCACCCTCAATGTCGCCGAGAACCTCGTCCAGCGCCTTGTCGGCTGGATGGATGAGTTGGAGGAGCGTAAGGACGAAGAGGGCTTGACCTCGGAGTTGATAGGCGATGCCACCAAGTTGTTCTCGCAGGCGCAGGGCTTCTTGAAATTGATTGGCCAATTGAAAAAAGAGATTGGAGTTGATTCTCAATTGCTTCTTGCTGACCGCAAGGTGGACACCATGATGGGCATCCTCGTTGAGGTTCTCAAGCATGAGCCCATCTACCTTGACCAAATCCAATTGAAATTAGCCGCTCTCCAAGCACCCAAGGTGTCCTACGACGACGCAGACTTTGAGGTGGTAGAATGAGCAGGGTTGAGGACGAGGTGTGCAAGAGGATTCAGCAACGGGCTGAGGTCGGCAAGAAGAAGTACGGCGTGACCGTAGAGACTGCTGGCCTATCTCGTCTTGAATGGCTCATCCACGCGCAGGAGGAGGCCATGGACTTGGCAGTGTACCTGCAAGTGCTGATTGAAGAGGAGTTGAAAGAATGAGAAGGCCGACACCCGGACGACGGAAGCGTATGCTGTGGACAGCGCCCATCTACACGAAAGACTTCCCCCAGTTGGCTAAGGCCATGGCCGATGATGGACTCTCCTTTGTCCTTGACCGTTCTAAAGCGAATGGTTATAGGTGGTATGTTGCTGATTATGAAGTCCCGACGACCAGTGTGAGCCACCGGTGGGACATGACGCCCCACCAAATGCGCCGCTTCGTCGCTTGGCTATTTGAAAACGAATCGGAGTTGAACACATGGGAGTGATTATTTTTGCAGACGACGACGCTAAATATCGGACTGGTGACTACATCGTGATGTACGGTGACATGAGCGTCTCACCTACCGTGCCCGGTACAACCTTCATCTACCACACTGACCGTTTCACTGAGAAGGATGCCATCATGTGGGCATCAATCATCCCTCATCGCATGGTCGTCGTGGGCAAGTTGCCCAAGTTGACAAAGGCCAGCGAACACTGCGTCATCGTTGACCAGCATGTCAAGGCCAAGCAAGACCATTCCCGCTCCATCCGTGCCGCCCTGTGCTGGGCCGACCGGGACCGTGCGCTCCGTGCGCTACAATCTGTCCCCGTACCGCTCGCTAACGCTTTCGTCCGTGCCAATGTGCAAGACATTGAGTTGGGGCGCTTGCTTGCTCGGTGTGGCTACACCCTACATGACGACTACATCAAGGCCGTTATGGCCTACGGCATCTCCCCCGTCCGCAACTTCAAGTGGCCTCCGAAGTCCAACCGGGCCCTTGATATACTGCCGTTGGGTATGAGACAAACAGACAAGCACTTGGACATCATCGTCAACAATGACTTGGTCGTATCAAACGAGATTCGCACCCATCAAGCCGACGCTTTGCCCAAGGGCCTGCCAAAAAAACAACAAGAGGTGATTACATGGCTATGACAAAATTATTTGTTTACGGAACATTGAAGCGAGGGCACGGCAACCACCGTGCTTTCTTGAAAGACGCACGCTTCCTCGGCGAAGCAAAGACCCACCGTAAAATGTGGGGACTGGTGGACTTGGGTGCCTTCCCAGCCATGACCTACGATGAGTTGCAGGTGGAGGGTGAGGTGTACGAAGTCTCTCCTTCGCAACTGGCAAGCATTGATTCGCTGGAAGGGTTGGACACCGGACTGTACTCCCGACACACGATTGAGATTGAGATTGACGGTGAGTTGCACGACTGCGACACCTACTTGATGTTTGCACCCCAAATGCTGGGGCGAGTCCAAGAACAAGAGCGAAAGGCTGTTTGGTGAGGGTGAAACCCTTAAACCATGGCGACCGTCGTTTAAGCGTGTCGGCCAACAACAACAACAAGCGCGTGCGTAGAGCAATCGTTGAGTTGTTGTATGAGCATGGCGCTTGCACACGAGAGCAGGTAGCGGAACACTTGCAGAATTACAAGGGCGTTAAGAATGTGCCTTCTCCCAACAGCATTTCTGCTCTCATGTCAAAGAATCCTCAAGTGGTTATCGTCGGTCGTGAAAAGGTTGAGATGACCAACGGCGTGAACACGCACCACTTTCAATTTGACATTGACCGTGCTGTCATCCAATCAAAGGACGACCTCATATTCACCCGTCCTCTCTCGGTGATGACGCCGAGCGAGCGACGCCGTGCCATCCAATGTGAATGCTGTGCCCGGACGAGGATTCTACCGGATGACCAGCAACCGTGCCTGTCGTGTCGTCGCCAGTGAGGTTATATACTGGCGGGGATAACTTCTATCCATGCAACAGGTATGGGCAGTCAAACACCGACCCGGACATCTCGGAGGGTTCCAAGGTCAACCCCACCTCATTGATGAGGTGAAGGCCATCTGCGAAGGCGAAGCGCCGATGCAACACTACATTTTCCATTCCCCCGAAGCCGGTACAGGCAAGACCACTCTCGCACATATCATGGCGAACGCCCTTGACTACACGATTCACAAGTACAACGCATCATCCAAGCGCCAGCGTGGGATTGAGTTTGTAGAAGAAGAGTTGGCTCCGATGTCCCGGCTCGGACAATTTGAAACCATTTTCTTTCTTGATGAGGCAGACCAACTGACCCCTGCCGCTCAGTCCGCCCTCAAGGGTGTGATTGAGGACGCACAGGGTTTCTTCATCCTCACCTGCAACGACCTGTCCAAGGTCAGTCCGTGGCTACAATCCCGATGTCAAGTCCGCACCTTCAAGCCGTTGTCCGACGACAACATAG
>VTLG01005682.1_pt1 | contig 59284 bp, 99 predicted proteins | sample 4694571 | NCBI WGS metagenome assembly VTLG01 (sample SAMN12604809, study PRJNA352737) | marine metagenome | biome: ENVO:00000447; feature: ENVO:00000209|ENVO:00000569|ENVO:01000036; material: ENVO:00002151; isolation source: viral sequences binned using virsorter ...
TTCACTGCACGTTACACTCACGAAACAATTGCACTAGCATTTGCTTTAACAGAAGAAGCTGTAGAAGATAATTTATATGATACTTTATCTGCTAGATATACAAAGGCATTGGCACGTTCAATGGCTTACACTAAACAAGTTAGGGGTGCTGATGTATTAAACACAGCATTTGCAACAACTGGTGGAGATGGCGTTACATTAGCTAATACTACTCACCCAACTGCACTAGGTGGAACCTGGTCTAACCGGTCGTCAACAGACGCCGATATTAACGAAACCTCATTAGAACAAGCGATGATTGATATTGCTGGTTTTATCGACGAAAGAGGACTAAAAATTGCAATGCAAGGAAGAAAATTAATTATTCCTGTAAACATTCAGTTTGTAGTTGATAGAGTCTTGAACTCAACTCTAAGAGTCGGTACTGCTGACAACGATATTAACGCTCTGAAAAATATGGGCATGCTACCAGGTGGTTACACAGTTAACCATTATCTAACAGATACTGACGCATGGTTCATTAAAACAGATTGTCCTAATGGATTCAAACACTTCACAAGAGCTGCCCTTGCTACAGGCATGGAAGGCGATTTTGATACAGGAAATATGAGATACAAAGCACGTGAGAGATATAGCTTTGGTTACTCTGATCCTCGTTGTGTTTACGCATCTCAAGGTTCATAAACTTACACTGGATCCTCCCAGATACGAAGAAGGCGCTTGTAAGAGCGCCTTTTTTGTTTTACAACTAAACTGTTAATGTTGGTGAATACACGTCATAAGGACGGTGTATTTACTGGTCAAATTAAAAGGAGACTGACATGACAACACATTTTAACAATGGCGTTACTAACGTGGTTAAAGATAAAAGCCCGTTAAAGAACGCAATGATGCCTGATCCATTTCCGGTTACCAATACGCAAGGTGGCGGATATGATTTCTTAGGCCAAACTTCGTTTATGGATGATTTTTATTCACTCATTACACGAACAAATACAAGTAATAATGGAAGAGGTTCACCAGGATGGTATTTAAGCCAAACTGCTAGTACTCAAACATGTGCACCAATAGCAGATGCTGTAGGTGGATGGGCACAATTAGATGAAGTAAATGCAACTAATGATGCTTATAACCAAGTTAATACTTTTACTGCTTTTCAACTAAGCACAAGCATGAATTCTGGTTTTGAAGCTAGAGTAGCAGTTGAAGATATTTCAGCAACAGAAATTGTTTTTGGATATGTTGATACAGATGTAACTTCAGGAGTAGTAAATATTACTGATGGGTTATATTTCTCTAACTTTTCTGATCCTGATTCTATTACTGCTAGTACAAGCTTATACCTTCACTGTGAAAAGAATGGAACTATTACTTCAAGTGATGCATTAGTTGATCCATACACTGGTGATACTTTTGTTATTGAAGATGGTGCATTACAAGCAGCTAGTGCTACTCAATTAGCAACTCCAAGTAATTCATTTATTGCTGGATTTAACATTGTTCCTAAAGGATCAAATGGTAATACTAATACTGCTGTGATTCAAGCATACTTAGGTCCTGTTGGAAAACAGCCTTTGCCTGCTGGATCAATTGCAACTACTAATTTACCTGATGATTTGGCATTAGGACTTATGATGGGAACTAAAAACAATACAACAACCGCAGCTATTATGTGGGTTGATTATGTTAAAGCGATTAGTTCTAGAAGCTTTGGTAGTTCAACTACTAAGTAATAACAATTAACCAAGGTAGGGTGTAAAAGCCCTACCTTTTATAGGAGACAATATGTTTGACGTTAAAACACAACAATTAACTTCAAGTGGTCAAGTTACAACTAAAGTATCGGCAGGAAGTAATACACTTAGCGCTCCTGCACGAGTTTTAGGATTAACTGTTCAATGTGGTGCTACTGAAGGCAAAGTTGATTTGGTAGATGATGGTGCAAGTGGCACTGTTAAATTTACTCAAGTTACTCCTGCTATTAAAGCAGGAGCAGGGGACATGCTTCAAATTGATTTTCCTGAAATGGGATTAAAATTTGATACCGATCTTTATGTTTTCTTCAATCACGCTACAAAAGTTAATGTAATTTATGGCTAGAAAACGAGATATTCAACCGCCGAAAACAAAAAAAAATTTCCGCCCCACTAAAAAGGGGGCGGGAATGACAAAAGCCGGGGTAAAAAAATATCGTCGAGATAATCCTGGTTCAAAATTAAAAACGGCTGTAACTGGAAAAGTTAAAAAAGGTTCCAAAGCCGCAAATCGACGCAAATCATATTGTGCACGTAGTGCAGGACAAATGAAAAAATTTCCTAAAGCAGCTAAAAATCCTAATTCGAGGCTTAGGCAAGCAAGGAAAAGATGGAAATGTTAAGTGCCTGAAAAATTGGATGTATCATCTAACACTAGCGTGTCTATGCCTATGCGTAATCTTATATCGATTCTCGCTGCCGTCGGAATTGGAGTCTACGCCTTTTTCGGAATACAAGAAAGGCTTAACAATGTTGAAACGAGAAGCACGCTTATGGAAGCTGACCTCACAAAAAACACGGAATTCCGTATAAAATGGCCTCGTGGAGAGTTAGGACAATTGCCTGCTGATAGTGAGCAATATATGTTATTGGAATTTATGGCATCACAATTAGAAAGTATACAAACAGAAATGGAATCCATGATGTCAAATACTGTCAACATAAATTTTTTAAAAAAACAAGTTGAAAAATTACAAGAGGATGTGGAAAAAATAAAAGATCAAGTCAGAAACAATGGAGGTCACTAATGATTATAATGAAAGTAATAGCCCTCTGCATGTTTGTCAATGGGTCGTTGGACGGGCATATGCTAGTAGAGGGAAACAAAATAAGTAAATGCTTGAAAATTAAGAGGGAGGCTGAGAGGAATTTGGCTGATAATAGAGCTAATGTAATACGTTATGAATGTGGATTTGTAACAGCAGAACTGAAAGAAGATGCTGAGGGCAATCTTAAAATATATAAAATAATTGAAGATAAGTACGGTCATTAGTGGAACCAGGAACTTTCTTTTTAACTTGCTATGCAGTTTTATGGGTAGTGGGAATGCTCTCTTAAATGGCTCAAGTTACAAGTCGTACAGATTATTTTACTCCTGTTAAAAAAAGAACAAGTATTGGTCATTCCTCTAGATCAAGACCAAATAATAAGCATAAAAGATTATCGTGGAAAAAATACAATCGACAAGGAAAGAGATAAAGGGTATTAATATAGCATAAAACAAAGGAGATTATTATGCCCCAAGGTAAAGGAACGTATGGGTCTAAAATAGGTAGACCAGTTAAAAAAATGAATAAAGGTGGCCGCACAGGTGATATGATGTATTCAAGAGGATATGGAGTTGGTGAGAGAGCTAAACGTGTTCCAACTGAATTAATGACTGCACCAGGAATGAAAAAAGGTGGAAAAGCTAAAATGAAAAAAGGAGGCGCAGTTAAACGTCAAACAGGCGGCCCAGCCAGAAGGAACTTATTAGAGGAAGTAGGACGGATTGATGCAGAACGCATGAACCCTAATCGAAGAGCTGAGAAAAGAAGAGTCATAGGCGAACTCAACAGAGGTTACCAAAAAGGCGGACGAGTTGGAGCGCCAAGAAAGAAAAAACAAATTAGATTTGGAAAGCAATCATTAGCCCAAACACGCCTGGCGCAAAAACGAAAACACCACAGTTAAATTGGTAAATAGGAGATTATATGCCCACTTATGCTAGTACAGCAACATTTGATTTATCTATTGATGAAATAGTTGAAGAGGCTTTTGAACGTTGCGGTTTACAGGACCGTAGTGGTTATCAATTAAAAACTGCTCGTCGTTCTCTTAATCTTCTTTTAGCTGAATGGTCAAATAGAGGATTAAATCTTTGGACTATACAACAGCAAACTGCTGCACTTGCGGCGGATGTTACTAGTTTAGCGGGAACAGCTTTATATGGGTCAAACGCTAATGCCGCATCTGAAATTGTAGAAATTACAGATTTGGTTATTCGTGATTCTAATAATAATGAATATTCGTGTTCTCCTATTGGTCGTTCAACTTATTTAAATTATACAGTTAAAACTTCTGGTGGGAGACCGACACAATATTATTTTGAAAAAACTATTAATCCTACTTTGTATTTATATCCTGCGGCAGATGTAGCTTACACTGTAGTTTTTTATGCGATGCTTCGAATGAAAGATTCAGGAGCTTATACCAATAATAGTGAAATTCCTTTTTCCTTTTTACCTTGTCTTACAGCAGGCCTTGCTTATTATATTGCTTTAAAATATGCACCGGAAAGAACACAAATTTTAAAGATAGCATATGAAGAAGAATTTAGAAGAGCCGCTGATACTAATAGAGGAAATGTAAGTTCACACTTTGTACCAAAAATAGGCATAACAGCAGGAACATATTAATGGCTAGATATTCATCAGGAAAATTTGCTTTACGTATTTCTGATCGAGATGGACAAGCTTATCCATATAATGAAATGGTCCAGGAATGGACAGGAGCCTGGGTTCATACTTCAGAATACGAACCTAAATCCCCTTTATTAAATCCTACTAATCATCCAACAGATGCTCAATCCTTAGCCCATGCTAAACCACAAGTTGTTTCTGCAAGAGTTTTTTTAGGGGGACCACAAGGTCCTGCTATAGCTAATGCTGATGACATACCACTAGGACAATATAATAGTGGTGGAGATGGATTGGCTGTTAATAGTTTTCAAACATTAGATGAAACTTTCACTGCTTATCATGCTAATGGAGTTAGCTATGTAGGAACTAGAAAAAGTATGATGCCTTTAAGTGCACAACAACCTAACAAGAAAACACAATTGATCTCTCGAACTGGAAATGTTACAGTGAGTACATCATGACCGAGTATTCTGATTTAAATAATAATGTAAGAAACTACACGGAAACAGATACTAATGTTTTATCTGATGCTATTATTTTACCTTTTATAGAATCAATAGAGGATCAAATTTTAAGAACGGTTGATCTTACTTATTATCGTAAATATGATTATGCTGCATTAACTATAGGTAATCCTTTTTTACCATTACCTGGTGATTGGCAAAATTCACGGTATGTACAAATTTATGATGCTGCTTCAGCAACTCCCGACAGAACTTACTTGCTACAAAAAGATATTTCGTTTATGAATGAGTATTGGCCTGATAGAACAGCAACAGGTACCCCTAAGTATTATGCTATGTGGGACGACAATACGCATTATATTGCGCCAACCCCGGACGCTGCATTAACATGTGAGCTCGCATACACGTACAAGCCTGATGGCTTATCCAGTACACAAACGTCTACTTGGTTAAGTCAAAACGCTCCAAACGTGCTTTTATATGGTTGTATTTTACAGGCACTTGGATACTTGAAAGGTCCAGCAGATATGATACAATATTATGATAAAATGTTTAATCAGTCTGTACAGGCTCTCGCTACATATGAGATGGGGCGTGACCGTAGAGACGAATTTCGGGACGGCGTTATTCGTATCCCTCTCGAATCAAGGAACCCATAGGAGATTATTATGGCAATTACTCAAGCTGTATGCAACAGTTTTAAAGTGGAGATCCTGAAAGGCCTACACGATTTTACGGCTACGACAGGGAACGCTTTTAAACTAGCGCTTTACGATAGTGAAGCAACTTTAAGTAAATCAACAACTGTTTTTCAACAAACCGATGAAGTAGCGGCTTCAGGAACTTATTCTGAAGGCGGAGGAGCTTTAACATCAGTAACACCTGTATTATCAAGTGATACTGCTGTTTGTGATTTCTCACCAGACTTATCATTTACAAGTGCAACAATTTCTGCACAAGCTGCTGTAATTTACAATAGCTCAACTGTAACAGGTCTAACAACCAATGCATCTGTCTGTGTTTTAGATTTCGGTGGTGTCAAAACTTCAACTGCAGGAACATTTACAATTACGTTCCCTGCTGCTGAAGCAACTGCTGCAATTCTAAGAATCGCATAAGGAGATAATTTATGGCCTCCGTCCAAGGATGGGGCCGACTAACTTGGGGCAGTGGTACATGGGGACAATACGCTCCTGTCGAAGCAACGGGTGTCAGCCTCACTTCAACAACTGCTACCCCAACTATTACGGGTACGTGTAACGTAACGCTTACGGGTCTTGGTACCACGTCCACTACAGGTACGGCTACTGGTACAGGACTAGCAGTCGTTAATGTCACAGGCAATCCACTTACTTCCAATACTAATGATGTAACTTCCGTTACAGGCGATTGTAACGTTACAGCAACAGGTGTTGGACTAACATCTGCTATTGGAGACGGATCATCCCTTGTAACTACAGGAGCTCAAAGTGGTTGGGGAAGAGCCTATAATGGAGACACAGGCGAAGTCATTGGCTGGGGAGATAATTTATGGGGCACACTTGCGACATCATATGCCCTAACGGGTGTAAGTGCTACTTCCACTACGGGAGACATGACATTTCAAGGAGATGTTGCTCCCACAATTACAGCGGCGGGTTTATCATCTAGTGTAGGCGACGTTCTCACTTCTATATTTGTAACGGGCGTAAGTGCAACAAGCTCAATTGGAACTTTTTCTGTAACGGCTGATGCAACAATAACGGTTGTAGCGGCTAGTGAACCAGAATTAGATGCAAGTACGGGGGATGTAGGAATAGAAATTAGTCCAACAGTAGAACCTGCGGGAACTTTATTAACAGGGTCATTAGGATCATCTACTATTACGGGAGATTGTAATGTCACCGCTACGGGTGTCAGTTCTACCTCTGCTATTGGATCATCAACTATTTCGGGAGATGCTATTGTAACAGCGACAGGTGTTCTTCTTACAGTTTACGAGGGTGATGCAACCCCAGCAGCAGGAGCTATTGTTACTCCTACAGGAGTAAGTGCAACATCAGCGGTAGGAGATGCAACACAAACATCTTCCTATGCTTTAACAGGAGTAAGTGCAACAGCCTCTCCTGGTAATCCAAGTATTGAAGCTAGCTCCACCTTGACTTTAACAGGCGTTGGAGGTACAGTCTCTACTGGAGATCTTGACATTACTGGTTGGAATGTTGTTGATGATTCAAACAGTTCTATTAGTTGGGTAGAAGTAACTAAGGCTGCATAAAAGTTTTGACAAACTTAATAATAATCAATAAAACTTATTTAGGAGATTAAATGGTAACCTATTCAACTGGCCTCAGAACGGAACTACAAGTAACAGGAGAAAATTCTGGTACTTGGGGAACCATTACAAACAATAACTTTTCACAAGTCTTTGAATTTGCTATCGCTGGTGTATATGCAGTACCTGCTCTTACAACAGGAACAGGGATAACATTAACCAATGCCGATGGACCCGACACTCAAGCCAACAACCAAGCCCGAAACAATCAATTAATTTTTTCAGGAACCGTTTCCGCAACTCAGACAATTCAATTTCCCGCTACAGAAAAAACTTATGGACTTTACAATAATATTGGTGGTGGTGCGGCCATAACAGCACGATTAGGAGCTACAGGCAATACTATGAGTATCGCAAACGGTAAGTACCGTTTAGTTGCTACTGATGGTACTAACTGGTACGATATATTTTCTTTAGCTGGATTAGGTGAAACATGGGTAGCTAAAACAAATTCTGATTCTCCTTATACTGCATCAGATGGAGATAATATTATCTGCGACTGTTCAACAGGAGCAATTACTATAACTTTACCTTCCTCTCCTACAATTGGAATGCAAGTAAAAATTATTGATGGTGATGGAAATGCAGGAAGCAATAATATTACCGTTGATGGTGGTGCTGAAAAAGTTCAAGGAGATGCCGCCGATATGACAATTTCTACTAACAGTGCAGGCGTTTCTTTGGTATACTACGATTCAACAAATGGTTGGAGGTTAAAGTACAATGACTAATTTACAAGATTTTAAAAACAGAAGCGAAGTAGGTACTATTAAACCTTGGCCTAAAGCGGCAGCACCAAGTGGATATTTATTATGCGACGGAACGGCCGTATCAAGAACAACCTATGCAGAGTTATATGCTGTAACAGGCGATACGTATGGAGCAGGTAACGGATCAACAACTTTTAATGTTCCACAATTACAAGGTAAAACACCACAAGGATATGATGGAAATACTTATAACCTAGCGGCAACAGGTGGCGCTAATACAGTAACGGTAGCCGTTACTAATAACCAAGCGGTTAATAGTGCAGTTAACAGTACATTAGCAAATAACCAAACGGTAGCGGTAACAGGATCTATTGACACTACATCATTAACGACGGCTCAAGTAGCTTCTCATTCACATTTAACATTTGGTCAAGGAGAAACAACAGGGGAAAATACTTCTGCTTCACATACTCAATTAGGTGCACGGTATCAAGATCAAGGTGGGCAAGGAATTATGACTAATGCAGGATCTGGAACAGGACACACACATTCCCATACTTTGTCGGGAACTTTATCAGGAAGTGTAGCCTTAACCAATGCAATAACAAATGCCTTAACTGGGGCTGTAACAGCCGCAGGAAACAATACATTTTCACCTTACGTGGTGGTAAACTACATTATAAAACATTAGAGGAGATATGGCAGATCAAATTGTAATAGCAAACAAAGAACATATGAATTTTAATGATGGTTTTCATATTAATTGGGCGGACAAAGGAAAAAATTGGGATAATACATGGCTTCCTGATTCTATTCATTATGTAATTTGGAATGATCTTCCAGGTCAAAATGAAATTCAAAATAAAGATCCTTCCACAGGTAATATGACAGGTAACACAGATTTAAATGCCACAAGTGATTCAGTAGGAACAACTACAATAGCTTCTTTACTAACATGGGCAGAAACTCGAAAACTACAGATTGAAGAAGCTCAAGTATCTTATAATGCGGCACTTGTTGCTGATGCAAATAATGGAACTACTGATGCTGTGGGTAAAACGTGGGTCGATTATGATCCTCATTATTCTTAATTTTTTATTTAAAACTTTTTTTATTCCAAAACATTTTTTTATATCTATCCCGCCATTCACTACTTAATAAGTTTAGTGTTTTACGGTGAAGTTTTTCAAAATAAAACCCGGACCACATTTCCCATGACTCTCGTTTAAAAGGAATTACTTGAATCATAGGCTCTCCTTTTTTAATTAAAAATTGTTTATCCCATTTTTTTAAAATAAAAGGAAAGTTAATAGTATTGCAATAAGTGTCAGTATCCACCATTCCTTCAATAATTTTCCATCGTTCCTCCAAACGATTCATAGGATGAATAAATAGGCAACTATATCCTGGGGGTGTCTTTATTAGCCATTTATTTATAAACTTCCCTGCATTTTCTCCTGCGGTTTTATGCCATTCTTTTGGTAATTGAGTTTGATTATGAAACCCAAAATCATTTTGTTCTCGATTAGCAGGGGTTACACTAAAATCATTTTCTACAGGATCCACTAGATAGTCTTGATCAAAAGGAATAATATATCCTGCTGTCATGGAATCTAAAAAAGGCATACATGTTTTTACTGTAGGAGAGTGAAGATTATTTTTTGTATGGCGTTCAAGTTTTTTATACTCTTCGGAAATAAATCGGTTTGCGGGTTGAGGATGAGGCCAAACATCTAACATGCCTTTATCTATAGCAATAAATTTTATTTTTTTATGAAACATAGTCCTCTCTTGAATTTGTTTTTTTGTCTCTATAATCGATTAAATAATTTGCTGCCATTGTTAATCTAGTTTTTTCCGAAGCATTGGGAGTAACAGAATGTAATAAATAACCATTAAAAATCATTACCGTCCCTTCTTTTGCATCCACCATTAATGTATCTTGTTGATCAGGTCTTTTGCTATTAAAAACTGATTTTTCTCTTTTATGAAAACAAAGTTTAGCTCCACTATCTTGGGGGACTCTAACAAAATAAACAGCGGAAAAAATATATCTTCCGTGTTTATGAGGAGCAGCGAACTGACCTTTTTTATATATATTGAGCCATGAATTAATAACTTCAAATTCTTTAGGAATTTCGTATTCTTCTTCTTCCGCTATTTTTGTAAGAAAAGTTTGTGATATTATTTGAGAAATTGTATTGATAGCGGGATACTGTCGATGAGAAAACCATCCTGTACGTACTGCTTTTACATTACATTCGACGCTAGGAGCTGTAGAAAAATTATGGACTTTATTAGTTTCTATTTTTTCAATTGTTTCTAATTGGGGTTTCCATGTGTCATGATTAGGCATTTCAAAAAACCACAATTTATCTGTAAATAAAACATAAGGCGTAATAACCGTCATTTTTTTTCTTGAGGAGGTTTATCTATAGACTGAAAATTAAAAGACATGGAGCGTCTAATCTCATTAGGAGTTTTAGTTTTAAAAGGCATTACACAATGTTGGTGGTCAGCCTTAAAAATATAAAGATCTCCAACACGAGGAGTACAATATTCGGAAGCTTGGGGTGCGTCGATAAAACATAATTTACCATCTTTAAATTTATGTGGGTTGTTAACATCATTAATAAATGTAGGAACCTTTAAAAAAAGAACGGTACTAAAGCCTGCCCCCTCATGATGTATATGAGGTGGATTATATTCTCCTGCTATCATGTCATTTACCCAACAAGCAGAAATATGTAAATGATGACTTTTTGATGGTAACAGCATATATTTTATACATCTATTAATATACTGATCCATACATTGAACTATTTCTTTAAAAGATTCAGTCGATTGAATAATTTCCACAAAGTTTAATTCTGTGTCTAGACGGCCTGCTAAACTCGGACCTTGAGATTCTAGATGAGTTTTAACTTTTTCGTATCTTTTATTAAAGTCGTTAATGGATTTTTTAGAAATGCTGTATTTTCCTACAATTTTTCCACTAACTTTTATTGTTTCTTTTTTCATATTTTTTTAGAGGTTTTTTCGCATAAAATAATATTTAAACTAATTCTCCAGTAGTTTAAATTATTATTTTTAATATACCCCCCATTATGAAGTAAGTGAGACTTAAATAAAATAAATCTCCCTGGCTTGTAATTAATTTTTTCTTGTTCTATTCTTACCTCTCCACCATCCTCTAGTTTCCACACGGGGGTAAGAAAACCTAAAATACTCCAGTCCAAAGGATCATTATTATCTGTATGAAACACCGTTTCACTTTTACTATTTTTGGCACCCAAGCGAATTCTTCTAATTTCACGTGGTAAAGAAAAATTAAATTCTTGTTGAAACTTAGTTTTTATAAATTCAATTAAAGCATGAAAATAACCAGAGTAATAATGATGAGAAGAAACATCATTGTCTTCCACTGTGAAACCAGGGAACCCTGAAACATTACTTTCAAAATTATTTTTAGTGTCAGAAAAGCTCGACAGATGCCAAGAGGGTGTATTAACAAGCTGATTATATATTTTAAAATTTTGTTCTTTTGAAATAATATTATCTAATATAAAAAAATTCTGTGTCATTCTTTTTTTCTATTTCTCTCTCTTCCATACCATATTTTTTCTGTCAATAAACTTAATTATTTAAAAAAATCGTCTTTTATAAAAATTTCTGTTATTTTATATTGCTTTTATATCATTTTTTTACTATCAATAAACCTAATATCTCATAGAATGAAAAGAAATAATATTGATATTCAGGATAATTTTTTTGATCTTACATTTCTTCGTACTTTGCAAGGGGAAATTATGGGTTTAGAATTTGAATCTCGATACCTTGATATAGAAACCAATCCAGGACACAAGGCAGAAAAAGGTCGTGTTGTAGATTGGGATGGTCAACGAAACTATCACCAAGTAAAGTTAAATAAAAACGCTCCTGTTGTTCAAGAATTAATTAAAAAAATGAAAATACATTTTAATTTTTCATCAATAAAAGAAATATACTCATTTTATTTTTTAAGTTTTCCTAATGCCCCTGCTATTCCCCATAATGATCCATTTAATTTTAATTGTTTAATTTATTTATTAGGGGATCCTTTAATGAATAATGGAACAGGTTTTTATATAGATGGGCCAGGAGAAGAAAAAATTTTAAATTCACATGTTGGGTTTAAAGAAAATAGGGCTATTTTTTTTGACTCTGAAATATATCACAGTCCTTTGCAGTTTGCAGGGAACTCCACTCCTCGATACGTTATGGCTAATTTTATTGATGCAAACTAAAATAATTATGTCAAGAAAACAATTAAAAAAAGTTCTGTTGCTTTAGATTGAAATATGGTTAAATTGGTTCTCACCCAAAAATTTAAATCACAGGAGATATTATGGAAAATCAAGAAGTATTGAAAGCTATAGCTGTCCTCGCTGACAAGGTGAGCCGCTACCACGAACGTTTATTAGCCACAGAGAGAGATAATTTAAGACTAGAAAAGACCCTATCGGAGCACCTTAAAGGGTGTGGCTGTCATGATACTTCTAATGAAAAAGTAATACTTAACGGTAATGAAGCAGACGTAGAATGTGAAGCTTGTAGTGCTTAATTATTGTCGCTTCCACCCACCATATCGGCTAGAGATGGGGCAAATATTTTAACATCACGTCTAAGATGTTCTTCTTTCGTTTCTGTTCCAGGATCAGCTACATCATTGGTAGCATGTTCTTCTGAATCATATTCTTGATTTGTTTCTGTATTAATAATTGTAGTCTCTGAACGACACCTTATATGAGGAACCATGCGACCATCACCAGCATCAATTTCCCCCAGAACTTTTGCTTCTTCTATGATTTTAGCCATTGTTTCTCCTTTTTAATTCAATATTAAAACTTATCACAATTCTTTCCTTTTGTGAATTATTTTTCTCTACTTCATGAGTAAGCCATGAAGGAAAAAATAATATATCATTTTGCTTAGGTTTCCAAGAAACCCGAGAAGAGGTGTGAATACTTTCTCCTGGTTTTTTAGGAGGGGCCAGGACTTCGCTTTGAGGACGAGGATCATGAAAAACAAGAGCTCCACTATCTTCAGGAACTTGTAAATAAAAGACTCCTGACATGTTATTATAAGGGTGGCTATGTAAACGATTGCTGCTTCCCGGACCATTGACCACGGCCCACATACCTGTAACTACAGGAACTATTTGATCGATAATGGATAAATGATTCATTGTCTCTTTTGTCATTTCAATTATCTCTGCTTTTATTTTAGCAAATTTCTCATCTTCATGTAAAAAATCATGGCTATGCCAACCCCCATCAGTGCTTTTTCCTTCAATATTTGTGGGCTCTTTTTCTTGAATGTTTTTTATAACATCAATAAGATTTTCATAGCCTGCTAAATTTATAGAAAAGACAGGGGTAATAAATAAAGAATGAAGGTCGATTATAAATCTCCTTTGGTTACTTCCAATACGCTTAAAGTAATGTGAATTTGATTGGCTGCATTGGCTGTAATTTTAATTAGATCTGATTCCTCTAGAACCAAAGGCTGCGATAAAACTTCTGCTGTAGTATCAGTATTAATAGTCTTATCATTAGTAATTTTATAAGTGGCTGAAGCACTCGTGTCTGTCCATTCGATAGTGTACTCAGTAGTGTTTGCTGAATCATTACACACAATAATAGATTTAATTACTGCTGTGGTTGGAAAAATAGGAGCAGTTCCTGTTGTACCTGGAGCTGCCGTTGGAACTGTGTAAATGGTTGTTGGACCAGTAGTGGTCATATCGACGCCAGCATTTTTAAACGTATCAGCCAAGGTACCAGCTCCTTCCTGAAGATTTTTCTACTATATCTTGAGAATAAGAAGTATTTAAATTTAAAATTAATTGTTCAAGTAAACGAATCATTTGATCAAATTGACTTGGTTCATATTGGGGTGTAGCGTTAGGTAAACGAGTAATTGTTATTTTAGCCATTATCTATATCCTCCAAAAAAAGAATTTAATAACATATTATAAGGAGAGTATCCATAATTTGGTTGCATATTCATACCTCTTCCTGATCCTCTGTTTTGTAGTAAGCTTCCAATTCCTTCTTCTATTTTTGATAATTTATCATTTACTCCACCAAACCTATCTCCTAGTCCACTTAATTGTTGGCCAAACCTATCTCCTAGTCCACTTAATTGTTCACCATATCCTCCTAATTGTTCTTCAAATCCTCCGAGCTGTTCGCCGTATCCACCGAGTGATTCTTCAAATCCTCCGAGCTGTTCGCCATATCCGCCTAATTGTTCTTCAAATCCTGTTATCTGCTCGCCCATTGGCTTGATGCCCCAGGGATCTTGATTAATTGGTTGAGGTTGAATATGTGGCATCAGTGTTCCTCCTCGTGGTGGCCATAAACCTTTTGGTCCTCCTCCAAGTCCGAATATTCCTCCAAGACCTGTCTGGTTGGGATTGAATGGTATTCTTTCCTTAGGATTGAATTGTGTCATTATCTTCTTCCGTCTGGTCTAAGTTGTAATTTCATCGATCCTAATCTCCAATTTGTATCCCCCACTGTATCACTGGCAAAAGCTAGTTTTACTGATCGTCCTCTTCCTCTTATATTAAGTTTAGTCGTTGTACTACTAACATTTCCTGAAGTAGTTTGACTTGTTGTTGATTGAGGATAATCCTCTAATGTTAAAGTAACGGCTACATCATTGGTTAAGGAAGTAAAGTCAGGAACAAATTTGCTCACTGACATAAATTGATCTCCATCTGCAATTTCAATAGATCCTGTTGTTAAGGAAGCAGATAAAGCAGTGCCGTCTGCTTGGTTATTGCCTACCTCTTGATTATATACATAGGAAGCTCCTGCTGTGACGCCGTAAGGAGTATTGGTTACTCCCGTGCTTGTAGTAGCATTAGCCACTAAAGCAGCATCATATTGTGTGGCTATAGGATTTTCAAAAGTATAATTTCCAAGATAACTTGTACGTCCTAATGTTGATGTATACCACGTTCCTTCTAAATAATTATAGACAACAACTCTATCAATTTGAGTAGCACTACCTGAAGGATAATACCACATAATTTCATTAAATTCAGGGTTAATGCCACAAGCAATATCATTTTTATTTGTGTAACTTAAATCATCATATACATAATCTTGAACAGAACACGGCATTTTTTTAACAACACCATCGTACATATAGAAGGCATCATCACCCATCCAAAAAGCTTTACCATTCACATCAACTGCTGCGTGCTGTGCTATCAAACCGCAGTTAGCTCCTAGTTGTCTTTGACCAAATGTAAAAGGAGTCCCTACAAATTGAATACCATGCAAGGATTGATCGGTCCATACCAGGATTTGACCTGTTGATGTTACAGCTCCTATGATACGGGAGCCATCAGCAATACGCAATGATCCTGCTTCATTTGTCGCTTTTGGTGCCCACTGCGTCAAACTTTCACGATCAGAAAATCTAAAAAATAAATCATCTTGCGTTGCTGCATCTGTAACCGTTGTGCATGTTCCAAATAAAAATAAGTGTCTTGTATCAGATGATACTAAAGAAAAACGAGAAGCTACCGGGGCTGTTGCACCAAGGCTCACGGCCCTAGTCGTTGTACCTCCAGAAGTATCCCATTGATAAGTACCTCCATTTAAGGCGGTGGCGATAAGATCTTCCCCAAAATTATCTAATGACCATTGACGAGCATTAAGAGTTACACTTGATGAAGACCTAGCAGTTCCCCATGTACTTAGTCCCCATGTTAAAACACCCCAACCGTATCCATAGGTAGATGTAGCAGGTCCAATGGAAATTTGATAAGTTGCCGTTACTGATCCTCCACCACTAGCCGTTGATCCTGTAGCATTAGAAGAATATGTTATTTTATAAGAGCCGGCATCAACAATTTCCGTAATTTCAAATTCATTATTAAATTCTATGCCGTCCACAACATTGTTGGTGGTAGTGTCATCAAATGTAACAAAGTCGCCTACTACTGCTCCATGCGATGCATCGGTTACAGTCACGATAGGACTACCACTTACTGTCGTAAAAGGATTTGTTAAACTCTCTGTGTCTCGAATAGGTGTAATATCATAAAGACCACTGCCTTCTAATATATATAATTTTCTATCGGTTCCTAAAGCAAGGTATCTGGTTCCATTTAAGCTAACCCAGGAATGCGTGTCCCGGACCACACCAATAACAGTTTCGTTAGGGTTCGGAAGGTAAGTCCATCCTTTCCAACGTTCAGGTTTTCCATAATGAAATCTTACTAATTGAGAGTCGATATAACGTCGATCATCTCCTGCCGCATAAGGGGAGTCTTGTTTATCTACACCTGGTTGAAATTTTAAATCGGTTAATTGCATAAGACCACATACTAAATTATTTCTTCTTCGGTGGCAAGAATTGAGTACCTACATTGCCTTTGAAAGCATAGGTCCCATAATGCGTCAGCCCACTCGTAATGTCGGCATATACGGTCCCACCAATTTTCTGCCATAGTCTACAGAAAGCATAGTCCTCTGACAAGTATCTTTTAGTTTCTGGTTCAATCGTGGTATCAAAAAAAGCATAATTCCAATTTGAATTATCATGATAATCAAATGTTTTATCGTGAGGGTCATTTAAAGGCTGATCCGATTTAAATTTTAATTCAGGATAAGCTTTAGCCATTTTTTCAAAGACCTGTCTTTTAATCAACATAAATCCCGTTGCGCCGTCTAATACTTTAATAAAACCTTTTTTTACTTCCACATGTTCTGGATTTTCCACATTAAGATTATATTGTAATGAAGAAGCTAATAATTCATTTTCTTTAATATTAGGTTTTTCTTTTACTTTTCGTATAACTTTTGTCCAATCAATAGTCTTTCGTGGATACACTCCTGTTACTACTTCTTCGTCAAGTTCTAACATTCGCATAACAGTTCTTTCATTAAATCCAATATCAGCATCTATAAAAAGTAAATGGGTATACTCTAAATGATCCATGAATAATTGAACCAATGTATTACGAGCTCTCGTTACTAAAGATTCATTTCCAATTGTACCGAATTGTAATCCTATGTTTTTTTTAGAAGCTTCTTCTATTAATCGAAGACAACTTTCAAAATAATTAACTGTTATCATTCCTCCATAACATGGAGTTCCAATAAATATTTTAGAACCCGGCATCTTTAGAAACTTTTTGCTTATAAAAAATATTTAATGTGTAGCGAGGAGAACTTTCTCCTAATCCCTGTAAGTCCGTGTGCCATATTTTACTGCCATTAAAAAATAAAGCCCGGTTTTCTACAAATCCTATATGCGAGGAAAGTTTACTACCTATAAAAAACCCGGTTCCATTATTTAATAATGGTTCTCCTTTAACAAAGAAAAGAAAATTTGCTATATTTCCTTTATCCGTATCAATATGTACTTTAGGTTCTCCTTGATTGTGGCGTAAATGCGCATGAATAGATATTGGTTCTAAAGCTGTATAAGGAAAAAAGAATTCTTTAATACGATTTAGGACAGGATCATTTTTAAATTGATGAAGAGGAAAAGTATATCTTTTGCCATAATGTTGTCCTTCTTCATTTTTTACTTCTGTATATTTTAAATTAAGAAGTGTCTCTTGTAATGATTCTAATGTTTCAATACTAAAAAAATTATCCACATACTGAACATAGGCTGTCTCCTTATTGTGTTGCATAATCTATTTTTAAATATTCTATTTTTTTTATCCATCCTTTAGGAATGGCGATAGCACCACCCCCATTATTATCTCCCTTGTCCAAACACCAGGATCGCATGATCACAATTTTTTCCTCATTATTCACGACCAACCAACCAACTTCTTGGCACAAGGCTAAAGGCGCTTTTATAATTTCTTTTATTTCTAACCATCCTGTTTCTGTATCACGAGCATCCAACCACGTCACACGGACCATTGGAGTCTTGTCAATATCAATCATTTCAATAATTGTTTTTTTTCTTCTTTTTTAATAAGGTGAAGATTAAACGACACGGATCGTCTTTCTTCATTAGGAGTTCTAAAAGGATAGACACCATGTGCTAACCAATTTGGAAATAAAAATATATCACCAACTCTAGGCGAGTGTTGAAATTTATGCCCACTAAATGTTGATGCTCTTCCATCGAACCAACATATATCACCAACTGTAGGATAATGATCTTCTTTTGCGTACTCCGCAGGTAAACTTGGAGGAACACGTAAATAAAACACACCTGATAGTTGGCCTTCATGAATATGAAAAGGATTAAAATCACCTGCATATTGAGCAACTACCCACATTGATTCCATAACCAATTTACCTACAAATTCAGGTTTGATAGTTTCATTAGCAGGAGGAATAGAAATATAAGATTTAACCATCTCTCCTATAAATCCTATCATTGGAAGAAATGCATTTGTATCCATCCATTCAGTAGGGAACCGTACCTCTTGTTTAACATTTCCTGCTAGTGATCCTGAATGATCAAACTCTTTTGAAAGTTTTTCATTCTCTAACATTTCTGTTGCTTTAGTATCCATCAATTCAAGTAAATGTTTAGGGAGTGTTCCTCTAATTATTGTTGGACCGAAAGGTCGAATAGCCTGGAACTCGATATTTTCTTCTTTAGACTTTTTTATTTGTTTTTTTTGTGGCTTCATTAAATTTCCTTAAGTTCTCTTGTACAAATGTCCATTCATCCTTCTTTAAAGGTCGCCCTGCAGTGGGATAAGAAGGAACATAAATTACTTCAGGTTGTTTGTCTTTCTTCTTCACCATAATATCCTTGTCATATAGCAATAATTTCCATATAAATAAAGTATTAAATTGGCCCATGATCCAAGTTTCGCCTCCTTGCTACATTGATATAATGCACTATAAGGAGATAAATGAAAAAACTTAAATTAGTTAAGGGTGGATTAGCGGACTTTCAGGGGGCAATCCATGCCCTTAAAGATTTCGGACGATACGAAGATGACACCCTAGCTCACGTAGCGACAGGGGAAACTATTATCCCTATGGAGGTTTTTGAAAAGAACCCCCAGTTACGAGATCAAGTATTTAAATCTATGGCGGATCTAGGAATAGATCCAACTCAATATATTGTAGGTAGTAATTTTAATTCGATTAACCCTGTAACAGGGCAGCCAGAATTCTTTCTTAAAAAGTTATTTAAAAAATTAAAAAAAGCTGCACCTATTCTTTTACCAATTGCCGCATCCTTTATTCCCGGTGTGGGTCCTTTAATGATGGGCGCCGCAGGGTTTGCTGGTGGTAAAGTAGCAGGTCAAGATACCAAACAGGCTTTATTGTCAGGCATATTAGCAGGGCTTGGTGGTAAGTTTGCTAAGGGATCACAGGCAGCTCAAGCCGGTTCAGCGGCTGGTGGTAAATCTTTAGGAAGTTCTATATTTAAAGGCATCTCAGAAGAAGGTTTGGGAAGTTTATTTCAAAGAGCAGCGCTGGAAAATGCGGCTGTAAGCAATGCTATTCCAACAAAAGCAAGTACGTACTGGACTGATCCAGGTGGCTCAGCGACGGGCGAAAAACTCATAAACATCGGAGGAGATGGCTCAACCGAGAAGAGCATTTTTGATATCTTCAGGAAAAAAGGAGAAGCAGGGGGCGACTGGAGCCCTCAAAGAATATTCACCGCAATGACTATGGGTGGTATGCTTCCTGGTATGTTTGCAAACGAGGATGAAGGGGGTGAAGGCAGGCCTCAGATAAATCCCGGCGACTATGGACAACTACTTCAATTAGCTAAAGCTAATACATATAATCCAGGTAGTAATATTGTCCCTTTTCAATTAGCTAAAGGTGGTATAGTTAATTTAAAAGAAGGAGGATTTCCTTATGCTACTGCTCAAAGAGCAGAAGGAGGAATCTCGGGTCGTGGAACAGGGACCAGTGATGAAATTCCTGCTTACTTAAGCAATGGCGAATTTGTTGTAACAGCTAAGGCTGTTAAAAATGCAGGAGGTTCACGACCTATGTATGATATGATGAATCATTTAGAAAAAGGTGGTAAATTATCACTAGAATCAAGAGGTAAATAATAATGGTTGATGTAACAGAACAAACAGTAAGGCAAGCTCCTTTTATTGAACAGCGCTCAGAACAATTACTGGCGTCTATTTTTGGTGATCCTACCGCTGAAAGGCGTACAGATGAATCAGGTGCTTTTACTGAAACCGAAGCAGATTTTAATTTAAGAAAATTTGGGAGAGCGGGTATAGGAAGACAGATACCTTCTTATCAAGTTGCGGGTTTCAGCCCAGACCAATTAGAAGCAATGAGGATGGGACGTCTCGGTCTTGGAGGATTTGCTCCTCATCTAACGGCGGCTCAAGGAACTTTAGGTTCAGGTATTGCAGCACTTCAACAAGGAATGCCAATAACTCAAGCAGGGGCAAATCTACTGCAAACGGGCGCACCATTAATGCAAGCAGGTGCACCATTAGTTCAAGAAGGCGCACAAGCATTAACCGGCGCAGACATTAGTCAGTATTTTGATCCTTATCAAGATTATGTAACAGATGAAATTATAAAACAAGGAGATATTGCTACTACAAAAGCAGGTGATGCTGCTCAAAAATATGGAGCATTCGGAGGTTCAAGGCAAGGAGTGGTAGAAGGAACGATAGCAGCGGACACTGCAGCTAGGGTAGGACAAGCTAGATCGACAGGGTATGGCCAAGCTTTACAAGCAGCCGAAGCAGCGAAGAAAAGATCTCTTTATGGAGGTCAGGGATTAGGACAATTAGGTACAGGATTAGGACAATTAGGTGCGGGACTTAGTGGTATTGGTTCACGGTTTGGACAATTTGGAACACAACTAGGTCAACTAGGAGGAGCCCAAGCAGGGTTAGGATTAGATGCCCAACGAGCAGGATTAACAGATGTTAGTTCATTAATGGGTATTGGAGGATTAAATCAACAATTAGCGCAAGCTGGTATAGATGCGGCAAGAGGAACTGAAGAAGCAAGACAACTTGAACCATTTACTAGAATGGGATGGGCAAGTGATATTTTACAGGGTCAGCCATCCAGTTATTCCACATATACAACACGCACCGGTGACAGCGTTAGTCCCTATTCTCAAATTGCAGGGTTAGGATTAGCAGGGTTAGGAGCATACAATAAAGGACTATGGGGTAATAACTAATGGAAAATGTTCTTAATAGAAGAATGTTTCAGCAACCTATCTACGCACAAAGCGGAACATATGTTCCTACTATAGAACAGATAATGAATTTTTATGGTGGCGGCTTTACTGATGAAGGTATGCCTAAAGATATAGAAGCTTTTCAAATAGCTCTACAGAATGCTAATAAAGCAAACACAGCGGGGCTTTTTGAAGATGGTAAACCCGTAGATAACTGGGGCTTGTCCGCTGGACAAGATCAAAAAGACTTTATGAAAAAGCATAATATTGACTTGATGTATGATGCTATATTAGGTTACTACAAGACGCCGGGAGGATTAGTTAAACCAGGTGAGAAGCATGAAGAGTTTCTTAAAAATTATTTCGCTACTAAAGCATCAGGAGCAGGATCTAGCCCCACTGACTTAATTGAAAAAGCAAAGATATTAGGTAGAGAACAACACGCAGTAGAAGGAGTAGGATCTAGCCCCACTGACTTAATTGAAAAAGTAAAACAAGAAGCTAGAGAACAAGAAGAAGAGGAGTATGCGCAAAGACAAATTGATATAGGCCATCAAAAAGAATTAATGGAAACACTACAAGGAACTAAAGTTAAAAACGTAGCCGGTGAAATGGAAAAAGAAGTATCAGAAGATGCACAGGTGGAGATGATTAAAAGAAATATATTACAAGGCACCAACATTGTAGAACCAGGAACAGAAGAATTCAGAAATTTATCAGCAGTCAATAGAATGAAAGTTAAAGACGCAATAACGGAAAAAAGAAAAGAAGAATTAGACTTAACTGATGTTTCTGAAAAAGGAATGAAAAACATTATTGATGCTGCTGGGGAGTCTGTAGAAGTTGCTCTAGACATTTGGAATGATATGAAAAACAAAGGAGGAGAAATAGCCGAAGCAGCTAACGAAATGTTAGAAGGCTGGAAGGATGCTATTAGTAGTGGATGGTCAGAGAAACGAAAAGAAGAACTTAAAGAGCAAATAGATTTTTTAAAATCAAAAAGAAGCACCATGACTACAGATCCTACAACAACTTCTATATTTGGTGTAGAGATGGATGATTTAGAAAAAGGAGGTGAGCAGCTTAAGAGTTGGTATGATGACTCTATTTTCCCTGTAGCAATAGAGGAAGGGAAAAATATTGTTGGCGATATGTTTAATATGGGAAATGCTGAACTTTCAGAAGACCAACAATTGCTACAGGAAGAACTAAACAAAAAAGCACAATTGGAGGCTAGTTTGCCGGGTGTAGGTGGCAGTCCAACAGACCTTATTGAACAAGCAAAGAATCAACTTGCTGAAAATCAAACTGCAGAAGCTATGCAAAGAGTAGAAGGAGTAGGATCTAGCCCAACTGCATTAATTGAAGAAGCAAAACAAGATGCTGCTTCTCTAGACACTAGTATTTTTAAGGAGGAAACAGACGATCAAGAAACAAGCTTTTTTGAAAAAATAATAAAAGACCTTAATGATCAAATAGACAAGTTATTCAGTGATCGTGACAATAATATTATTGATGAGGATGCATTTAAAGAAAAACTAAATATTATTAATGATAAAAAAAATGAACTCGTAAAAAAATTTAACGAAACGGATGTAAAAAAATTTATTGATAAAAGTTTTACAGAATTATTAGGTGATAAGGACTATAGAGAAGAAGCTTTGGCAGAGGGTGCGGATGAGAACGAAGATGGTAGAGTAAGTAACCTGGAATTATTTCAATATCACCTAAAGAAAAAAGCTGAAGAAAAAAAAGAACTTAAAAAAGTAGAGAGAGTAGGATCTAGTCCCACTGACTTGATTGATCAAGCACAACAAGATGCACAAAAGAAACAAGCAGAGACAATTGTAGAGGAAGCGAAAGACACAGAAATCATTGACAACGCTCCTGCAACAATTGATATTACGGAGCAGGAAATTGAATCGTCGAAAGAAGTAGCTGATGGCGACACGGCCATTGATAAAGCAGATACAGCTACGCTTACCTCTGATACTGTTGGTTTAGCTGCCACAGATGGAGCTGTTCCGGCGGGTACATCAGCGATGGCTCAACTTATAGCGGAAACAGCGAAAGAAACAGGGTATGATTTGGGTGCAATGGATCAAACAAAAGATGATCTGGCCCTTAAAACAATTATGTATGGATTAAAATTAGCTATGACACCTGGTAAGTTTCATGAAGCTGTACTGGCAACAGGATTTGATGCAGTTAAAAATGAAATTAATGAACGCTATAGAACAAAAGCATCCAAACAAAAATTTGCTGGAACTTTATTTAACACAATGCTTGCAGGGAAATTAGATATAGAAAAGGAAAGAGTTAAAGCAAAATATAAAAAATCAGTTCCAAAGAAATATGATTTTGGAAAAAACTTTCAAGCGGATGTATTATTAAAGATTGCTACTGGCAATCCAGCAAAAGGATTAGGCTTTGATTTAAGTGGCTTGGATTTAGAGGGTGATCTTAGTGAGGAAAACAAAGGTGCGAAAATGTTTGTTTTTGACATCATGAATGAAATGCAAATGTTAGCGAACAAAGCGGTAACTGGTGGTGATCTCCCTCCTAGTCAGGATATATTATTTGATCAGGCCTATGAAAATATAAGCCCTGTATATAAAATAGTTACCAAAGATCTCTTTAGTATAATGTATACCCTTGACAAAGAGCTTCTTGGTGATTGGCTTCCTGGAGATTGGAAACAACCTAAAGAAACAACTATCGAGAGACTACGAGATCAAGATACAGCGGGAGCTACAAGTACAGTAAGCACAATAAGCAAAGAGCAAAGAGAAAAAATACTTAAACAATTTAAAGACTTTCCAGTAACCGAAGCGATCGTCAAGCAACAAATGAAAGAGCATAATAAGACAAGAGACGAGGTTATAGCCGAATTCGAAAAAGTAGGCGCAGATGTATCGGAAGTAAAGTAAAATGGTTGAGAGTTGGTTAGACCCTGCAAAAATTTTAGGATTAGAAAAAACTGTTGATACAACTGAACTAGAAGTTCCTGAAGGATTATTTGCTGACGAGTCCCTAGATGAAATGAGTACCACTATTGGTATGGAAGAGGATATTGTTCCCGAAGAAGATGATGATGAAAGTGAATTTACAAAAGGCCTTAAACGTCAATGGAATAATGTACAAAGTTTAACAGGCGACGCTCTGGAAGTTTATGGTAATTTAATTGGTAATGAAAATCTATCTGATTATGGTAGAGGCGTTTCAATAAAAAATCAACTAGAAGCCCGAGCAGTGGGGGCACCTGAAGTAGCGCGGGTAGAAGATGTAACAAGCGAAAATTTAGGTTCCTTTGTAGCCAGTTCTATTGGGGAGGCGTTGCCTTCTCTAGTTCCTTTAGCGGCTGGCGCTACAGCAGCTCGTACCTTATCTAATTTTATTCCTTATTTAAGAGCGATTAAGTACGGGAAAGCGGCGGTCACGGCACTTGGTGCTCTGATCCCTGCTGTTACATTAGGTGTAGGGGAAGCATCGCAAACACAAAAAGACTTCATGCAAAGATTAACCGGATCTCCTGTGGGTGAAGTTCCTGATGACTGGGCAGCTTTATTTACGGGGATTAAATCCGGTTCATTAGATGCTGTAACAATGATTCCAATTTTACAGGCTTTTAAAAGAGGGGGAGGAGTTGTTAAAAGCATAAAAGAAATTGAAGACGTATTTGGTGTATCAACGGGAATAGCAACAAAAGCAGCGGCAGCGGTTCCAGGTATAATAATGACCGGCGGTAAAGTAGGGGTTATTGAAGGGATAACAGAGATGGCCCAAGAAAAAGTATTTATGTCGGATGCGGAAAAAGTAACTGGATTTAAAATAAGTGAAGAAGAAGAACAAAGTCGACTACTTAATTCTATGGTTAAAGGGGCCATAGGCGGCACGACTATTGGTGGAGGTGCGCAAATAGTCAGTAATATTTTACCGGCTAATGTTCCAACAGATTCCGGATTAAAACTTAATGATATAGAAGAAGGAACTGTAATTAAATATCCTAACTTTACTACTTTTAACAAAGAAGTAACGGAAGCGGATAAACAAAAAATTATAGAAAATTACGGAGCCGTTTTTCCTGATGGAATTAATAATGAACAAGACTTTTTAAAACTACAAAGAGCGGAAATTAATAATATTGTTGATAAGCCCGCACGTAAATCATTACAAAAGGTATACGACCAGGGCGGTCGTCCTTTTGTTGCTAACTATTATAAAAAAGGCCCTGAACAAATACGCTATAATGTTTTAGGTAAAGATGGAATATTATCTGAACGGGTGGAATTAATTGATTCGAGTCCATTAACTCGGTATAAAAAAAATTTAGGCCTTGGATGGGACGCTCTTGTTAATGCAACAGTGGGGAAATCAGTAAGTGCATTAGATGATCTCGCTTCACGGTCCAAAGCTGCTGAGGCTTTACGGGCGGATTTTGCCTATTTTGATGATGGTCGAGGTAAGAAAAAAATACAGGATGCTACAATAGATGAAGCTATAATAATGAACATGGGAAAATATAGCACTAAAGTAGAACAAGCTATGCAAAGTATTTCAAAATTTGCGCGTCTTCCTTTTACATCGAAGATAAGCGCAAAAACAAATAGACAGCTCTATCAGATATTAACTAATCCTAAATTTAATTTAGATCCTAAAAATAAAGCTAAAATTCCAGCCAATGTAGTTAAAGCAGGAAAACTTATACGGGAAGGCTTTGAAGATTTGTATAAATACGTTATCGATGCAGAGCATACACGGGGAGGCATTGCCTTTGAAGGAAAGACTGTTGGGTTTACGCCAGGGAAAGTAAATAACTATTTTCCTATTATGATTAAATATAAAAAATTACAAAGCGATAGCAAGTTTAGAACAGAGTTTGAAAACATGTTGGCAAGAAATGGTTTTAAAGATCCCGCTGCAACAGTTAATGATGTTATTGAAAACAAGGGCTTCATGAATTTAACAGATACAGAAGGGCAGATGGATCCTACTAAAAAAGCGGGAAACATTGAACGTGAAAGAAAATTAAAAAATTTAGATCCAGAACAGCTCGGCCCGTTTATTAATACCAATGTCATGGATGTGTTTAACCGTTACCGTGATAGTGTTATACGCCGTGTTGAATACGGAAAAAGATTTGGGAAAGAAAATGAAATTTTAAAATCGCGTATAAATGAAATTGAAGCAGAAGCTCAGGCTAAAGGACGTCCAATGACTGAAAACGAAAAACAAAGGATATATAATATAGCTAAGGCTTTACAGAAACAATACAAGCCCATTGAAAATAATTTTTTTCGTAAATTAAATGCGGCCTTAATTACCTATGGATATGTTCTTACTCTTCCTTTTGCTACTATATCATCTATACCCGAACCGTTTTTGGTACTCTCACGTGGCGGGGCGGGTCCAACAATTATATTAAAATCCTTATTTAGTGGTCTGAAAGGAATTATTCGTTCTACTTTTCCTCGGTTCCCTCGTGATGAATTTGATACAGCCGTAGCAGATATTGGATTAGGTTTGGAGGCATCTGTCTTGGAAAGACAAGCGGCTGCCTTTGGTGGAGGACAAGAAACAAATAAAATTACAGAAAAGTTTTTTCGTTTAAATTTTCTTTCTCAGTTCACTAGATGGAATAGGATGTTGGCTAATGCTTCAGGGCGCAATATGGTGTTTAGTCATGCGCGCTTCTTATCCAGTAACATGAAAAGATTAGACTTAACAAGCGTAGAAGAACTACCACAAACAGGAAGATATAAAGTTTATGCAGAACAACTAAGAGAATTAGGTGTCAATCCAAATGACGCTGTTGCTTTTGTTCGTTCCGAAGCTTACAGGAAAGGAAATGTGGAAGAGTATAAAGCAACCCCTTTCTATCAAGATCAAGTAAGATTGGCCGGAGTACGATATACTAATGAAGTAGTTATGAACCCCCGGGCCGTAACAAGGCCCATGTGGATGTCTGATCCTAAGCTCGCTTTGTTTTCTCAGTTAAAAGGTTTCCAAGTGGCTTTCTCCAACACTGTTTTAAAACGATGGATTAATGAAGTAAAAGACACGGGATTTTATGACAGGGTGCCTAATGCCGCAAAGTATTTTTCTGTTGGGGCTATTATGGTTATCGCTGCAGCTCTTGCTAATGAGTTCAGAGAGTTTTTACAATACGGTCCTAAAGGAAGTAAACGTTATAAAGATGAAGATCTCCATGAGAAACTTTTAAGGGCAGTAGAAAGAACAGGTTTCTTAGGCCCTGTTCAGTTTTTAATGGACGCCGCAAGAGCAGAGAGATTTGGATCTGGTCCTGTTGAAGCATTGATGGGTCCTGTTGTAACAAGGCTCGTGAGTTACTTAGAGGGGATCGCTGACCTTATGACACAAGGGGAAAAAGAAAAAATTCTTCGGGAAATAATTAAATCAATACCAATTGTAGCGTCAACCCCAGCAATTCGTGATAGATTTTATGAAGCATTAGGTGTAGAGTCCACGTTTGGGAAGAAAAGATCTTTAACAGCGATAGGCGGATAGTATAATGGCAACAAAGTTTTCAGATTCAAAAGGTAGATACCTTCAAGCGCAAGCGAAAAAAACACGGCAAGATAAAAGCAATGAGCTAAAAGAAAGCATTGGTAGTCTTGATCGTCGTGTTCAAAAAGCTCTTAGTGGTGGAGATACAGATACAGCGAAAGATTTGCGTTCTCGTCAAAAGAAATTTGTAGATAAACTAGCAGACAGTGAAGTTATGAGATTAGGTCTAGACACAGGAAATAAAACTTCTGAGGGAAGACCAGCGCTGACTAGAGAAGGTCATAATTTATTGAATGACTTAATGGATCAATATTATATAGACCCGACAAGAAATTTAAAAAATACAAATCCTCGAGCGTTCGCAAAGATGTATCCAGGTTCAAATTTAGTACAAAAGTTTATGCCTATAGTAGCATCTAAATTTGGATTAGGAAGTTTGTTTAAAAAAGATAAACAAATTCCTTACTCTAACCCTGAAACTGCAGGTTTGCCAGGAGCAGAATTTCCTTTAGGATACGCAGAAGCTCTAGGTACGCCCGAAGCTTATAATTTAGTAAACGATGATGTTCTTGCTAACAGCGTCGATAGTATGGCTCCAATAAATGTAAATGCAACAGCAGCCGGTTTAAATTTACCTGATGGTTATCGAGTAATGCCCGCAGGTGGATCAACTTTTAATGATCAAATAGATTACCTAACAAGCAATGAAATGATTGAAGAAGCGCCAGGAGGGGGAAAAGATAAAGGGATTTTTAATAATTTAAATACAGGTATGAATCTTCTTGATTACTTTAATTTAAGGGACAAGCTTCCCAATGCCGGAGTATTTCAAGCACTTCCAGAAGGAGCTGAAATCTTAAGAGAAGGATACAATAAGCTGAGGGATGATGAGGGTTTTGATTTTGATTTTAGGAAGAAACAACTTGAGTATAACAGACCACTTTGGGGCGGAAACTTACAACTTTACGGTAACCCTGATCAATCAGGAATATTTTATTCCAAAGGGTTGGGGGTATAATGTTAAGCATTCGTGATTGGATATGGGTAGCCTGCATTATAGGGGGCATAGCTTTCACTAACGGCATGCTTTCCTCACGGGTCACGGCTCTTGAATCAAACATTAAAGATTTAGATTTATTGCGTATTGATGCACGACTAGCAGTGATAGAAGAACAAGTAAAACAAATAAATACAAAATTAAATTAATTTTCTAAAAATTCTTTTAACCAAGAATCCTCCTTTAATAATTCCTTATAATGCCAGGTACAGTATTCCTTGCTAAGGTCCCATTCATAGTGTTCATTATATATACAGTCACGTATAAAGGTTTGGTATGGAGAATAGTAACGCCAAATACTGACGCTAATTATAATCGTGGCACAAATAAGGATAAGTTTAATCGTAATCCTCATGCATTGGACAGGGGATAGGTTCTAACTTATCCTGCATCTCTTCAGATGGAGTTCTTTCTTCTTTTTGTCTAATGGATTCTTTCATTGATATATCAAGTAACTCCTGTTCCTCTTTCATTTTATCATAAAAATCAAGAGGCATTAATTACTCTGTTGCATTATTGATGAACCTTTTTTATGTTTCTTCTTGCTCAACTGTTTAATACTTTTTTCCAGGACATCAATCTTACCTTTGACATTTTCTATTTCAATGGAGAGATTAAACGTTTGGTTTAAGTTCCATGCCGCAAGCCCAATGAGGGCGGAGGCTATAATTCCAATTATCATTCTTTCCATAAAAACTCCTGCTTCACAGTTATCTGCATTGAATCTTTTGTTTGATCCTTACTGTCGTTAGCCTTGTCCACTTCATCCTGGCCATAGGTTGTTGTTACACTAGTTTTGTGGGGCCTCATAGATAATCCTTCATACATGGTGCAGCTTACCACAAACAATATGAGCAGTAAAAGGATAATTAAAAGAATAATTCTCATGCGCCCACAGGAGACTGCATCCCCACAATAGGGAAAGAATCAAAAGGTATACACATAGCTTTTACTTTCATTGTATCTTTATAGGATTGGGGTTTTGCTTCGTATGCTTCTTGAAAACCAATTTGTGCTTGTTCACACTGGTACTCTGTTGAATAAATTGATGCTGTATACTTAACCGATGGTTGACCGGGAGAAGACATTATCATTAATAGTAACCAAATTTTAATCATTCTTTACACCTTTACACGTCTTGCCTTACAAATGATGACACGCTTCACAATGATATTGTTAGTTTTTCTTGTCTATTTGTAAAAATGTAAATAGTGTCAATGTATGCAACAAGAACAAACACTCAAGATCTTATCAGATTTAACTAAAAAAGATATTGAAAAAGTGTACAAAACTCAGGCATACTATAGCGAACGCTACGGTTGGACATTGCGTCGTGTTGCTCCTCCTGTTACCCCTACATCAAACCTTCCTACCAACAGTTAATTTCTTTATATAGTCTATCATTCTTTTAAGTTCTTCTTTATTTTCTTTAACCATACCCAAAGCTAAATTATGTCGGTGACACAAAATACCTCTTGGTAAAAGATCTGAATTATTTCTGTAATCTTTCCTTGTATATCGATGATCATGATCAATAACTAATTCTGATTCATTGCTTCTTCCTTTTATTCGTGTGGGAGCTTTATGATAAAGAACTTGTGGACCACATACAGGGCACTGTGCATCTTGTTTAAGCCACCAATCTGCCACAGTTTTACCCCATTCACATTTTATTTTTCTATAGCGAAGAGTTATTCTCCCATCTGGACTAGCACGTAACTTTACTGCTTCTTTTTTTCTCGATCTTTTAATAGCTTCTTTTCCTTTTTCAGTCATAATATACCTTTCTTGTCTTGCTCTTGCATATACCATATTATTTTACTTCTCCCCATGAGGGCCCTTTCTCTAAGTCAACTACACTGGGTATATCTAATTCTACACAGTGTTCCATTACCTCAATAATCTTTTTTGCCTGCTCATCAGATTCAAAAGAAAGATCTAGTTCATCATGAACCTGTATTAAAGGTAAAAACCCTTCTTGATACAAAGTAACCATCGCCTGTTTTGTTTGATCAGCAGCGCTACCTTGTATTAATCTATTTAATGCTTTGTAAGTCCACCCTCTTTTTATTCTAGTAAACCCACCATACTCTCGTTCAGCTTGTTTTTTAGGAAGAGGCAATCCTGCTCCAAATTCTAATGGTTCCCATAAATCAAAACGACATTTGCGTCCTTTGATTGTTCTAATAAAACCTACATCTCCTGCTCGTTTTTGTGCATTCTTAGTCAGTTGTCTAACAAAAGGTACATTAGTATGATATTTAGAAAAAAGATCTTCAGCTTCAAATTCTGTAAGATTTAATTCATTTGCTAATTTAGCTTTGCCCATTCCATACATCATCCCTAAGTTAATTGTCTTTGCTTGTTTACGATCAATGTATGCCATGTCTGCTACTGTTTGATGAAAGTCTATGTTGCCGGATTGATATCCCTCTACTAAATGCTGCGCCCCCCCAAGCTTAGTTAAGGCTGCATAATGTACTAGAAGACGTGGCTCTTGTTGTGAATAATCAAAACATCCCCAGGTCTGTCCTTCTTCTGGAATAAATAGTCTTCTAATTAAAGGACCTATGTCTTTATTACGAGCAGGGATTTGTTGCAGGTTTGGATTCTGCATACTTAACCGACCAGAGATCGTGCCTCCCTGCTCATTTCTCATTTGATTTATTTCAGCATGAATCCGCCCTCTGTTCTCGTGCTTGAGGATACTGTCAATGAACGTGGTTCTCGCTTTATTAATCTCACGAGCTTCAACAACCAACCTTGCAAGTGGATTAGAATGAGCTGACAAAAAGTTCTTGTCAAAGCGAGGCTGTTTAGACTTCTCAGTGCGCTCATAAGATATCCCTGCCGCATCAAAAGCCTTGGCGACAGATGTCGGAGTCCAAATATCAACGTGGATATTTGTAATCTCATGGATTTTTTTAAGTATCTTTTTCTCTGTAGTATATAAAGATTTTTTTGTTCTCTCTGCGTGATCAACATCTACTCTTACTCCCTTCTTTTTCATTTCAAATAAAACAGGAAATAAATCTGTTTCTAATTTGAATACATCTATAAGTTCTTGTTTAACTATTTCACGTCTTAACACGTTCCATAGTTTTAATGTTAGGGATGCATCCTGTTCGGCGTAAGGTCCCACATACATGGGAGGTAGTCTCCACATCTCAGTCTTTGCATTAACACCCCACTCTTTAGCTGCTTCATATAAAGCAGTTTGTGATTTTTTTTCTCCTACATATTTTTTTCCTAACTCATCAAGAGAAAATCTTTTGGGTTCATTTTCATTTACCAAAGGACCGGCTATCATTGTGTCAATAATACGGCCGTGAACCTTTAGCCCCATTTGATGTAACCACCCTACATCATAAATTGCATTATGAAAAATCTTATCACACGGTAATTCTAAAATTTTTTTAAGTTGTCTTGTAAAAACCTTTTCATCTATATTCCCCCCGCCTTCATGGCGAAGAGGAAAATAACCTCGCCACCCTTCAACAGCTATAGCTACGCCAATAACATAACCATTACTCACGGCCCAACCAGGCCCTACTCCTTCACTCAATCCTGAGTCTCTTGTTTCTAAATCAATGGCTATTTCTTTTGCTTCACTTAAATCAGGTATTCTTTCCGGAGGAAGCCATTCAATTTTAGTTTGAAACAAAGGTATCTGCATAAGTCTCCTATTTTTTTTCTTGTATCTCTCCTGCGATTGCTGCGTATCCCGCCATGTCTACGTAACAGTCTTCCGTCTTTCTGTGTTTTAATCGTGCTACTTTTACAAGAAGCATACATATTGCCGCATCATGAGGTGATATTTCTTTTTCTAAATAAGCACTCCATAACTCTGCGATGTTTTTATGGTTCTCATATTTATCCCCATAATCATGTTGTCTTTGTCCCATTACAACTTTGATAGCTTTATCTAAATAATCTCTTGTCCTCATTACACCCTCCAAAACATTTCTGAAAACTCTTTATCGTTTTCTGAACGCACCATATGCAATTCATTTTTTGCTCGTGTCATTCCCACATAGAATACCCGACGTTCTGCATCTCTATTTTTTCTATACCCCTCATCAACACGGTGGGATAACTGAGAAAATAATAATACATTGCTTGCCTCTCCGCCTTTTGATCCGTGAATAGTAGAGAGCCTTACCTTTGCCTCATGATTTAAATTTTGATTTCGTCTTAATGAAGCCAATAAATAAGCTAGTCTTGTTGGAGATATACGATCTAACGCTATATCCCATTGCATAGTCTGAGGTAAAAGTAATCCGTGATTATCTATTAAATCCTCATGAGTATATTCTTTATCTTCATTGGCTCGTGGCATTGTTTTGAATCCATACTTTACCCCTGTATCTACATTCATATAATGATACATGGCCTTTACACCTTCTAATGTAATAGACCGGTTGCGTGTAAGCTTAGTCCAACTATTAATAGCTAAGAGCAAACGATCACTCACAGATTTAGAATTGTGTCGTTGATAAAATATTCCCCGTGTTTTTAATTCTTCTTCTACTTTGTCTAATATATAATTTGTTCGTGCTAAAATTAGCCAATCATCTTTTAAAAAATCTATATTACGATAGGGATTGGTTTGAAATTTTAATAGTCCTTCTCTCTCTGTAGCCCCCCATTCTTTTTGTACTCGGTGGTTGTGCCCTATACGACCTATTACAGAATTTGCCCGCTGTTGCACGGCTAACGGTACACGGTGCGATTGATTTAAAATAATTCTATTTCCTTTCTGTTGTTTAAAGCGCCACGGGTGTGCGCCCGCCCATTCGAATATAGCTTGATCATCATCGCCGGCAATATAAGTATGAGTAGCATTTTTAGATAAAATGTCTACCATATTCCATTGAATTGCGCTAAGATCTTGCGCCTCATCTATAATAAGTAAACGAAACTTAGGAGATATATTACGTTTAATAAACTCTAAGATCATATCAGTGAAGTCGAGGAAGCCATTTTGTTTTTTATATTTCTCTAATCCCAATCCTATTTTACGTAACTTTAAAATACCCCCAGGCAAATGTCCGGTCTGTGGCTGGCAGAATTGATGTTCTAAACTAACATCTTTGATCCGTGCAAGATCTATAATATTAACAAACTTATCATCTTGCCAACCCGTTCCATAATTATCATATTTATTTGCGGGGTTAGAGAGTTTTACATTTAATAAATCAGATACTTCTTTGTAATCATTATCATCCATTAAAGAGGAATCATTCAAACCTAATTCCCTGTACGCTAAACTATGTAATGTTCTAAAGTATTTAAAATCTTTTTTATCATACTGTGGAAAACGGTTCACGGCACGAGTAATAGCTTCCGTTGCTGCTTTGCGGGTATAAGCAAAGTAACCAATTTCATTTGGTTCAATACCTTTAGCTAAACCCTCCTCTACAATATTTAAAAGTTCGGTTGTCTTGCCTGTACCTGGTGGGCCGAAAATAATATTCATCATGGCTTACCCAAAACCCTTTTTATATTTTCTTATCCTTGCATATTTAGAATCTAGAGGAGGCGCATATCCCTTCTTAAGTTTTTCTCTATACAAAATTCCTAATACAGAATTTTTAGATTTATTAACCATTCTTCCTGCCTCTCTAGCGGTGCTAGTTTTAATTAATCTTTCTATTCTTTCTATATCTTCATCAGTCCAGAGTCGGGGTCTACCTATATTTCTCATTAATAAGCCTCTTTCTTTTTCATATCGGGTATCGGCAGCTCCTTTAAAGGAGGAGGATTAGAAGGTACATACCATAAATAATAAGTAACTCCTTTAACTTTTTTTCTAAAAGATCCCCCGTTTAAATCTTTCATAACATGCGCATGTATTTCCGTTTGAGTCAGTGCAATGAATCTTTTTTTATTAAGGTATTCTTTTAAAGTCTTCGGCTGAAAATAAATATTATTATTATGTTCCCAAGGCATTTCAATTGCTATCTCTTCTTCTCTGTCCGATACACCTTGATCATAAATAAAAGAATATAAATAAGAATCAAGCTGCCCATACTTAGTTATTTCTTCAGGAGTTTCAATCTCATCACAATCTCGTAAAAGAGATTGTATTTTTAACGTCCAAGCATCTTCCGTTAATTTATTAGGAAGCTGAGTTAAAGAGTCCATACATTTTTTTCTAAACTTTTTTTGTTCAAATAAAGTATCCGTGTCAATTGCTAATCTATGCTCTTCAAAATTTAAAAACCAAACAGGGTCATCTTTACCCCATTTTTGTAAATCAGAAAACCTACTTTCATAATCTCCTCCTACTCCAAATTTTTTTAATTGACATTTTGCTGCTTCACAACGGCCATTCATTGGAGGAACTTTACATTTGTACCTTGTGTAATCTTTTTTTTCATGTTGATTTATAGTTTTGGTAACTTGAGCATGCCCAAGTGGAGGCTTCATATATTTAAAATTAAATTCAGAAATTTTATCTTGCCAGTTTTCGGGCCATTTTTTTCTTGCATAAACTGTATATTGATACAGCACCTCATCTCTTCCTCCCTCTTCAACCCCCACACTAATTAATGTTCGTAAACAAGGAGGACCATCTTCTAATTCCTCCACTGTTTTTATTTTTTTTGTTTTAAATTTTTTTAAATTTTCTTCTGTTATTTTTCTTTCTTCTACAAAAGAAAGGAACTCACTTAATAATAATGATTCACCTTTACTACTATATCCGTGACGCATACTATCATCTCCTCCATGATAAGGAAGATTTAAAAAGTTTCCTGTATCCCCACGATCTGCTTGTAATTCTATTTGTTTAGGAAATATTTCACAATCGGCGTGACCTAACAGAGCAGAAAAATTAGTTAATTTTGAACGCATGAATTTAGCAGATATAACACCATCTATAAATAAAAATAAATGTGCCCCACCACTCTTTGATCGACACACAATCAAAGGTAATTTAAATTTCTCTATGCTTTTAATTAATTTTTTATGATCTAAGGGATAGGTATCTATATCAATACACCCCCATCTACAAGTTGCATCATCCATAATAGGAACAATACCAAGGCTAGGATCTTTCCCTTCAATATGATCTATCCAGTGCTGGGGAGTAACAGGTTCTTTTTTTATAAAGGCCTTACCCCCACGTTTGCCGCTATCATTTACTTCGCCCGGTACATATACACCATGTGCTCTTTCTAAACCGGAAAAAACTTCTCTAAATTTTTCTACACTCATTGTATCTTTCGTTGTTAATTAAATGAGGGCGAACTATGTGGTTCTAGTTCGCCCTCACCATGCCCTAATACGGAACTCTAGATTCTTCCGTATCGGTCGCACTGCTCTCAGCACGTTCTTGAGAAACCTTGGCCTCCCCTTTACTTACTGTTTCAGCAAAAGTTTTTGCTGCAGTGAAGAGAGCAATGTCCTTTTCATTGCCTTGATCGAGTAATCTTTCAAAGCTGAAATCAAATGTATGCCACGTGCCCTTATCATTCTTTTGTTTTGTACTAGTAACTCTGAATAAACCAGAGAACATAGGCCACTCAGCAGGGATCACGGAACGAATAAGAGAATTAAATTTCTTACTACGTTTGTATCCTGTTGATTTAAGAGTGATAACGCAAGGACTACCCAACATACCGTTCGATGACTGTCCTCCTTCATTAACAACATAGACAAAGTGATTGGCGCACGTTTCAATGTAGTTGCCATTCTCTAGTCTATCTTTATTATGAGCGTCACGAGTAGTCTGCGAAAGAATATCTGATGTAGCCGGATACACATTCACAGGTGCATTACTACCTGTGCCTATATTATTCCATTCTACATACTCTCTTGCAAAGCCACATGGCATAACGAGAATACCTTTTTCCCCATCATACAATTCTTCCGTGACATTATTGTAGATCATCCCAGGTTTAGCACCTGCGACAGTCTCATCTGCTACCTCTGGTGACAGCGCCATTAAGACCTTAAGTCTTGGCGTTGCATAATCCTGAGCATCGATTGATTCAAAGCCCATAGATTTAAAGGTATCAAAAGAAGCAAGTTGTGCAACCTGCCCATTAGTCTTCTTTTTAGTTACAACATTCTTCGTCATATCTATTCCTTTTCGTTTCAAGTTTCACTATGTAATTTTCACTTTGTTGGTTACATAGACACCAAATTTATCTTGAGGAAGATCCGCACCTTTTTGGATCTGCTCTTTGACAAATGCTTTTAGAGTAGAAGCATGAACACCGCTCTTCTGAATTGGGGCCTGCCCCTCAGTACGTAATCGCTGATATAATTCAGAAGCATTATCTTCTTCGCCTCTACCAAAACTACAGACAATATCATTTTTAATAATATCGTCAAACCCATTATCTCTAAGCCACATAAACGCTTCGGGTTTATTGGCCTCACTTATGTGAGCTTTATACACCTCTTGTATCTCTACCTTCGAGCCGGAACTTAAAGTAACAGCTTTCATTCCTATCTCATCTAGTAAAGTTGGGATTGATTCATTTTCTAATTTAAATTCTTGTTCTTCTAATTTTTTTAGTTCTGATTTTCTATCAGCAATTTTAGTTCTAACAGTTTCTAACTGCTCACAAAAACTACCAACAGCTTTTAATCTATCATCACCAGAACCTTCTAGTTCTTGGATGGCTTTCTTCGAGTCTTCAAATAGTGACGTCATATTGCTTTCTCCTATTAACGTTTAATTTATATCAACCTCCACGGGATAGTATTTGTTTAGTTTACGATCCCACTTAAGCATTTTAAATCTATTACGGTTCATGGTCGCCGCAACAACGGCAACAGTAGCTATAATAGATGGATCACCCAGACACAAGATATAATCTTCATCAGAAAAATCTTTTAATTTTTTCTTCAGTGAATGTACTACAGGTTGGGAGCTAATCATCAGTTGATCTTTGCGTGGTAGAAGATTTTCAAATTCTCCAAAGCGTAAAGCATCTGTGATATCGACACCTATTTTTTCCTGTACTACAAAAACTGTCATAAGCTTTCTTCATTCACATATAGTTATTGCTTTTTAAAAATGCAAGTGCTAAATAAAAAACTTAGAAAGAATATTAACAGAAGGAGAGAATATATGGATTATCCATTTAAAACTGTGCCTTATGCACACCAAATTATGGCCTTAGAAAAGTCATGGACACAGGAAAACTATGCTTATTTCATGGAAATGGGCACAGGAAAATCAAAAGTTCTTATCGATAATATGTCTATGTTATATGATAAGGGAAAAATTAACGGCGCTTTAATCATTGCGCCTAAAGGAGTATATCGTAACTGGCAGCGCCAGGAGATCCCTATTCATTTACCCAATCACATTGAAGACTTCACGGTTGCCTGGACACCTACCCCTAACAAAATAGAAAAAGAAATGTTGGAAAGTATTATTAAAGATCCAAAGGACCTAACGCTTGACATTTTTTTAATGAACGTGGAAGCGCTGCATACGACTAAGGGTGCACGGTTCGCTGAACGATTTCTTAATGGGCACAGAGCCTTGCTTGTTATCGATGAAAGCACTACTATTAAAAATCCTAAAGCCATTCGAACAAAGAATGCGTTGAAGTTAAGCACGCTTGCAAAGTATAGAAGAATATTAACAGGCTCACCCGTTACCAAAGATCCTATTGATTTGTTTTCCCAATGTGAGTTTCTTGATCCTTCGATCTTGGGCCACTCTTCTTATTATAGTTTTAAGAATAGATATACGATCCAAGTAAAAACAAATGTCGGTACACATATTTTTAATAAAGTTGTGGGATATAAAAATCTTGATGAATTATCAGGGCTGCTTGAACCTCATTCGTACCGTGTCCTAAAGACCGACTGTTTAGATTTACCGGAAAAGGTTTATACAAAAAGACAGGTTGATCTAACGGACGAACAAAAAAAAGCATACGCTGAAATGAAGGCCTATGCCCTGACCATGTTTGATAACGGGGAAGTGCTTACTGCCTCCACTGTCATGACACAGTTATTAAGACTGCACCAGATAAGTTGTGGTCATTTGATTATGGAAAGCGGCGAGACGAAAATATTTAAAAACAACCGGATCACCGAGTTGATGGATATTTTGGAAGAAGCAGTCGGAGAGGGAGGTACGCAATTCATATCCGGCAAGGTTATTATCTGGGCCAACTACCGTCAAGACATACGCACCATCTATGATACAATTAAAACAAAGTATGGCAGCGAAGCAGTGGCTACCTACTACGGTGATACGCCTGATAGCGAGCGCCAAGATATTGTCCTCAAGTTTCAGGACCCTAAGTCACCTTTGCGTTTCTTTGTAGGCAATCAACAGACAGCGGGTTACGGGCTCACCCTTACCGCAGCCAGTACCGTTGTGTATTATTCTAATAACTATGATCTGGAAAAGCGTATACAATCTGAGGACCGTGCGCACCGGATCGGTCAAAAGAATACTGTTACATATATTGATTTGATCGCTGAAAAAACTGTTGATGAGAGAATTGTCAAGGCTTTGCGCAATAAAATTAACATAGCGAGTACGGTATTGGGAGAAGAATTTAAACAGTGGTTGACTTAATCTTTTATATGCTTATATAATAAAGTATAAATTACAGAGAAAGGTATATTTATGTTTGAAAACTTTGAACAACAGGTAAGATTCTATATGAATGCAGAAGTCTGGCCGGAAAGAAAAACTATGGATACAACTAAATTTAAATCTGTCACGATAGGTATCGGGACATGGAAAAAACTAAATGAGCTTGCGAGCAAAGATCTTCGTTCGGTTAGTCGAACGATTGAATATCTCGTGCATGAGCACGACTATTTAACGAAAAAATATACGGAGGGAAATTCTACACTTACCCCTGAAGCATATTTTAAATCACAGGGGAAAGCTAATGGGTAAAGTTAAAGCATGGCTAATGGGCATGGAGGAGGACGCTGAGGTCCTCACTGCTCAAGAATTTGTGGAGAAGCACGGCTCACGGCACATAGACGTTTGGTCTAAGGTTCAGTGGGAACTAGGGAAAGATAATATTGATGAGCAATACTTAGCTTTCTGTAAAACACAGGGGGATGCATGATGTTTCATTTTTGGCATTTGATTGCTATTATATGTGTGGCTGTCTTAAGCGGGACGGCCGGCTATCTGTATGCACGGGAAAAATTTGGTAAGATGTTCGCCGAACAAACGGAGAACATGAAAGAATGGTACAAGAATCCTGAGAATAGAGCGAGGGACGAATGAGAGAAGATCCAAAACCAGAAGATATAAAGATGAGTGAAGAAATGGGCAATGGAGAAGCTCGGATTAAGTATAATGAAAATTTTACTTATGCAGAATTAATTTGTAAAAATAAGGAAGGAGATACTGTAGGAATTCCATTAGAATGGACAGATAGGGATTGTTTAAAAGCAGTGCTTGAAGATGTGCAAGGCGCTATAGCACTCGTAAGAAAACTTTTTGAGGAAGGAAAAATTAAGGTAAACAAAAGTGCTATAGAAAAATGGGCCCTATCTATGAATGGAATAGAAGGTGCTTGTGGTATAATAGAAGCACATATATCTAAAGATGATTTGTTTATTCTTAGAGAACCGGCACTGTCCGATTACTCAAAATATTTAAAAAATATAGGAGCAAAATAAAATGAAGAGATTATCTTTAGAGGACCGGTTGCGCAGGGCCAAGAATAAGGCAGGCCTGTCTGCGCTTCGTGAACCCCGCACTAAACAGGATTATGTCAACCGTAGAAGATGGGAGAGACTAAATAATATTATCTGGAGGAGATATGATGACAATAAATTCCACCCAAGCGATCCAAATATGTCCAGACTGTCACGGTAATGGGTATGTTGCAATGCGGTGGGAGGCAGAAGAAGTAATAGAACAATGCAAAACCTGTAATTCACAGGGAGAAGTAGTTGAAGAGTCGGGGGTGAGATCATAACTCGATGGTTCGCACGATCATGTTTAGTTGTGAAATGAAAACGACGGTGGTTCGGGGTCTCAATTCCCTTATAGATGTTATAAACCCGTTAAACCACTATGTGCAGAAAGGGGCTGGCCTACACTAGCCCCTTTTTTATTTACTTTTCTTATAAAATAACTTAAATTCCCACACGAACTAAATAAAAGGAGATCTATGAGCATTCGATTGCCCGATAGTCCTGTTCGAAAAATTCACGAGTGTCTAAAATGTGGCATGATTTCTGTAAAATTTTGGGATGATAAGTATGATCGTAGCTTTACACGAGAAGAATGGAACATGGTTCGTGCGCAAGGAATCGATGTTTTGCGCAAAATTATGCAACCAATAACAGAAGATCCGAAGTTTTTTTTAGAATAGTAAGATGTTTAAAAAGTTTTTAGTTAATTATTTTTTATAAAAACTTTTCAATTTGAAGTAACCAAGTAACCCTAACACTTAACTCAATGAAATATAACAATAATATAGGTTACTTATACAGTTACTTATGGTTACCTGCCTTGTCATTAAGTAACCGCAAAAACTATTTGTATTTAACTTTTTAAACAACTATATAAAATAAATAAAGTAAGCTAAACTGCACTAAACTTAATGTATGAATAAAAGATTAACTATAAAACAAATTAAATTTGTTAATGAATTAGTAAGAGAAGATGGTGCTATCACACCTACTGAAGCGGCAAGACGAGCTGGGTATTCTGTTGATAGAGCAAGGACAACTGCTTCTGAATTACTAAACGTCCATAAACACCCTGAAATTGTTAGGTATGTAGACGAATTAAAAAAAGAAATGGTACACAAAACTGCAGTTACTTTTGATCGCCATGTAAAAAGATTAGATGATTTATCTAGGGCTGCCCAAGAAGACAAGGCTTGGTCTGCCTCTGTTCAGGCAGAAAAGAACAGGGGACAGGCTGCGGGATACTATAACCATACACAAAACATCAACACAATAAACTCCATAGACACTATGAGTTTGGATCAAGTTCAATCAAGATTAAAAGATATACGCAAATTATATGGGGATATTATTGACGCTGACTTTGTTGAAGTCCCTGAAATTGAGCAAAAAAAAGAGGGCTAAATAGCCCTCCCTTTCTCTTAAGATTTTCATCTGTTCCATGTGTCCTCCCCCTTGATTAAATGTTTGCGTGTTCTTCCCGTGCCGATCACTCCTCTATATTGGTTATTCATTATGTGAATCCACACTAAACTTTGCTTTTTCTTTTTTCTTTTAAATAATCTTAATAGTTTTTTTATCACTACTTACCTCCTCAAATCCAAATGCACATACATCTTGGTTTTCAACACACTCTTTCAAATAATCTAAAAGTGTTTCGTAAGCGTGTTCTTCATCAATACACTCAAACTCATCATTATAAGTTATTTTAAATATTTTATTCATACTTCCTCCTCATTTTAATTTTTAATTTCTGTGTAATGACCAATGTCAAAGTCATAATTTATAGCAGTAATAAGTTTTGCTATCTCTTTTGAATACTCAACAGGAATGTCTATTTCTATTTCCTCAATTTCATCTTCGGATATATCAAAACCACTATCTTCATTTTCTTGCATCTCTTCTTCAAACTCATCTTTGACAAAAGCAAACCTAACTGCTGTGTTAGTATCCCCAACACAAGTGTATTTATAAATCTTCATTTTACCTCCTTTTTATTTTCTGGAAAAGAATAAGAATCATGCATTTCTTCCCATGTACTAATACATGGTGTTCTGAAATCCTCTTTATCTTCGCCGTAGATTTTGTTCCACTCCTCATTAAAAGCTTCTTCACTATCACAAGTGTCTTCCCAATATCCCAAGTGACTTTCAACCTCATCTTGAAACTTTTTTAAATCTTCAAGTGATTCTTCGTAGCTTGTGCCACTCATAAAATAATTCATTTTAATTTCAATATCATAACAATTACTCATATTTCCTCCACTTCTGTTTCAGTATCTTCACTGTTTTGCTCATCAACAGGCAACTCACCTATCTTGAGTATAGCTTCTTCTTTGGATTCAGCTTCAACTTCATACCAAATGTCTTCAGCAGTATAGATCTGTGTAACTCTGTACTTCTTCATACTACCTCCCCATCTAATGAGAATGTTTCTGTATAAACATCAAATTCATCTGCGCTATCTATACAAGTATCTTCGCCTTGCTCTTCTTGTCTTTCTTCATTGTGTTTTTTTAACCACTCTTTAAAAGGTAAAGTAGTTAGTTCTTCAAAGTATGATGTGTTACGTGCATCATACTTACCATTATAAATAATTGCACTTACTGTTATTGTTTTACTCATTAATTACCTCCTTTATATCCTTATTAATATTGTGTTCTGATTTTTCTAGCCACTCTCTTAAAAGCATACATCTAGTCATACTAATCAATTCAGAAAAATTAATCTCATCTAAAATGTGATTATTAATATGATCCCAAACTATATCTTTTGTTATTTTTTTATGATTTGATTCATTCATAATCATTTCTTGAATGGGTGTGTAAAAAACAATATCTCTTGATTTAAATTTATATTTCATTTTATTCTTTCTCCACTTCTGTTAGCCACTCGTCTACTACACTTGAAACAAAGTTAGGAACATCAGCAATTTCTTCTGTTGTTTTATCTTCGTATTCAACTTTAATAGACCAGCTAATAACTTTTTTATTTATCTTTGTCATGTTATTCCTTTCTCACTAAACTAAACGTCCAAGCTAAACTAAACGTCCAAGCTAAATTTCTCCTTTGTTAAATTTAAAAAATAATCCCAACCTTGCTCATCATCATATCGATAGTCTATCTTAATTTTGTTTTCCTTTAAGATATCATTAACCTCATCAAGAATTAATATAGCTACTTCATCAGCACTAGATTTATAATTCCAACTAACAAAATATTTTTTCATAACTCCTCCTTTTTTTTTCTCTTGTTAAGACACCAATGACAAACCTTAAATTCATCTTCCTTGAAATATTTTTTAAACTTTTTGTCATCATCATCTGCATAAACTAAATCATATTCAATAGTATCAGTTTCACAGCAATCACATTGTTTAGTTATCATAACTCCTCCTTGAGATATAAAAAAAGGGGGAATTAATTTTCCCCCTTTATAGTTTATGAAGTTTCGTTATCGTGAAATTCTTGCATGACAGCTATCTTGTCGCTTTCATGATCCCAATGATCTTGCATTGGATCACGATCAGGATCATACCCCAATTCATCTTTTAGCCTTGCGTGATCTCTCTCAAAGTCTGTATCTATTGTTGCTATCAATTCTTTACAGTATTGAATCATTTTTACATCAATAGGAAGATCAGCATTACCTATCCACTCCTGATCTATGGGATTTGGTGGATTAAAAAGATCATCATAGTTATCGAGGTAATCTTCAAAGTAAGGAATATCCCCACCCTTGTAAGTTCCACTTATCGTACAGCTACAAGGATTAATATAGAACTTATAATATCCCTTTTCAAAAACTAATTGTAGCTGGTGTGTGTTTTTTTCCATTTCATATTTCCTCTTAATAAAAAAGGGGGAATTAATTTTCCCCCTTTCGTTTTCAGGCTGTGGTTGGGCTTCTCTTATAACCACGAATTAAGTTAATTAAACTAGTTATACCCCTCAACACCCAAACTTTGAATTAATAATCGTTAGGATTATCTAAATCATACCAATAATTTTCTTCTTCATATGCGTTCATCTCATAGTCAGGCAAATGATTGGTAGTAAGAACAGGATTAATAAAAGAAGTTGCTTCGGCTTTAGGATATTTTTTTTGTGCTTCTCCTAAAGTTTCAAACTCCTCCAACATAACCTTGCGTTGCTGTCCAGACAGGACAGATGATTGGGGGTATATCCCCCAACCATAAACAATATATTCATCATCAGAATATCTGCTTGGCTCAATCGTAAAGTAGTCATAAGCATTTTGATTTCTCATACTAATGCCTGTTCTTTATTATACTTCATCACAGCTAGAATTTTATCTTCTCTAGTTTGTTTCACACCCTTGATGTTATCAAGCATAGACTTGATACTATCAGGATTAGAGATAACCAGATCAGTTCCTTTTTGTGATAAGATATGTTCATTAACTGTCCACCCTAGCGTGTCAGCTAATTCTTTTACAGATGATAGTTGCTTATAAGATTGAATAGCATTTGTTACAACATTGGTTTGTTGTATTACACTATCAATCCATTTTTCGTGTGCTTGAACAACAGCTTGTTTAGAGTGCAAAAAACCCTGACACATATCAAATTCTGATTGTGTGCATTTTATTGCTCTACTTCTGCAACCCCCTGATCCAATGATGTCGAGAGCATAGTTTCCTTTCCAATGCATCTCATCAAATTTTTTCCCCTCCAGAAAAGAATCATTTTTTTCTGTATGAGAATGTAAATGAGGATTGCTACCCTTATCTTTTTGTTCAATGAGGATATCAGGATTTAGGCCCTGACCTTTTAAATCATCACGATAATAAGCATAGGCGAAATTTTTAGTGTCGCCATAATGATTACCATCATAATTGCCATTTAACCCAAAATCGAAATGCCTTTCAATAGAATTTTCATCATCATCATCATTATAATGATAACGACTTCTTCTATTTTCAGTTTCCAACCAATTAGGATTTTCCTCATCAATTACTTTAAGATAAAAGCAACTGTCTTTTGCCACACTATCAATCGTAGAGTACCTGTTTTGTAATGCTCTTAACGTTGTTACATCACTAGGATTAAAGGCTCTCTCTACCACCTGTTTTGCTATAGCAAAACCATTTGCAACAGCCACATCACAATCAATGATTGATTGTAAATACTCTTCCTTTAGTATGCTGTTCTCCTGTTCTGCGTGGTTACGAAAATCTTTTGATAAAGACTTTCGGTAGTCATTATTCAATCGCATATCATTAGACATATTTTTCCTTTACGATTTGAATGTATAAAGGCGAAACCATTTCGCCTCTAGTCTTTAGTAACTATGTTTGGTAAATTAGATAAGTAATCATAATGAAGTGCAATAAAAACGTTCAAGCAATTCAATCGACAGAATAAACTTTTTCGTTCATTGTGATTATGCGCATAATAATTTCCACTTCTTTGTGGTATATTATTAACTTCATAATGAATTGTTTTTGGATCATCTTGCTCTTGGATAGTGCAGTTTTGTTCAATAGCTTTTTTCCAACTATCTTTACTAATCTTCCCTACCCTTTGTTCAAATTCATTGTAGTAATCATTACCATAACCATAGGATATAGTTCTTCCACAAGTTTTGCATTTTGACATACAAAATCCTTTCAATTTTATTGAATAATATTTTTGTATATGGTCTGGGTTAAACCCCTCTCACGAAACCAGTTCTATATAGTCACTCTCATTTGCTCATCACAATCCCAGACTTGCGTTTTCTCACGAAACTGGTTGCTTTTGTTTGCTACTCCAAAAGCCCTGCCGATATAGTCCTACGAATACATATTATGATAGCTCATAAAGGAATTTAAAAGATTATACAAGTTATTAAGTTATAATTTTTTACCCTTTAAAATGCTACTATTTAAAGGATTAAATGATACGCAGACCTGAAAGTAAATTGTGGCAATTAATAAAGAAAAATACCCCTGATATACTGTGGAATAGGATTGAAACTACTACAATTATGGGTTTCCCTGATCTTATAGGCTGTCATGCTAATTGTGGCTTATTTAGTGTGGAATTAAAGGTATCTAAACGTGGCAAAATTAAGCTCTCTCCTTATCAGATTGCATGGAATTACAGCCACGCATTAAAAGGTGGCAGATGTTTTATCATAGCCACCCCCCTTGAACAGACCACCCTGAATATCTATGGGGGAATACAGGCTAGGGATATGGCACTAAATGTCCAAGAGTCGTCACTAAATGTCCAAGAGCCGTTGATCACGTTCCATAAGCCTTTCGATTGGAAAGGCGTTACAAATTTTTTGACTCAAGAGGGTGGGACAGGGGGACACTAAACGTACGCAAGGCACACTAAACGTACGCAAGTATTCCCTCCCCTCCTCCACTAAACATACGCAACGATCCACGATCCGTGAGCCACGATTCCTTGTCGCTGCGAATTTCAGCTTCCGACACTAAACGTACACAAGAGCCCCCTTCGGGGGCCAAAAAAAATAATTAAAAAAAATAAAAAAAAACGACGGCTACTCGGACCGTCGCTCTCTGGCTTTATTGATTAACCAGTAAATGGGTTTGATGATTAAGTGATAAAACAAAAAGATTAATAAGCATTCGATTAAAAAAATCTTAATGTTTTTCATATGATATATTCCTTATATCAGAATTCCAGCAGGATCTACAGTCCAGGCACTGGCCCCCCTGCTTTGAAGCATAGCAAACTTCACCAATTGGCGGCGCATCCTTTGTGTGTACGGTGCTGCTGTGCTCGTGGCTTTTTCCTGGCGCCCCGTTAACCATCGTAGCGCTTAGTCTTATAATAAGATTCGAAGGTATAGCGCCGCCAGTCTCTTTAAATTCTTTTAATATACCGGTCTCTCGTGTTGGTAACCAATGCTTAATGGAAGGTGTTCCTTCAGCTACGGCACAGATCTTGCGCAGGTGATCAACGGTTTGTATATCGCCGCTATCGTGCCAGCGAAAATAATTTTTTTCATAATGGTTTATTAATAGGATCATCGCAGCGGACCAGGTTTTATTATTAATAGATCTTAAGCGCCGGCTGTGGCCTATCTTTACGGATGGATACCTGCTGTAATTTCCCTTCAGTGCATAGCATTCGGAACAAGTGCTGCCAGGAATTTTAACAAGCTTGGCACCGGTCCTGCACCGCTTAGCGCTTAGGCCGTAAGTATAACCTGGCATCTTTTTATTGAAATTAGATATACCGCCGCCCGTTAATCGTTTTGCTTTCTTTAAAGTTAACATTTTTATATCTTTCTGTTGACTTATTATACATCTTGTATAATCTTTTATTTAAATTAATCAATAAAGAAAGAAGGAAAATATGATTAATAAAGAAGAGTTAAAGAAAGATAAGTTTTATATAATCGATAACGGGCTTGGCGCTCCAGTGAAGGCGCAGCTCCTGGAATCACCTAAGCAGGGGCGTGGCTGGAAGACTGTTGTTTTAATGAAAGTTTTTGGTTCGTCCATAGGTTTTTTTGACGAAGCTGGCAGTGTGTACACTAAAGACATTTTACATGAAGCTTAAGCATCATTTAGGAGTAATTAATCACGGGTCGTTAGTTGAATTTCAATTGATTAGTGAAGCGGCCCGCTGCTGGTGGTCAGAGAATGTATTATGTGAGGTCCCAGTTAATACGCTAATAGGCATGTTTGGTAAAAAAAATTCTCAATACGTCGAGCATCGATATGCTAATGAAATATATAAAGGGATGCTTGAGCACTTCGAAGACTAAAAACGAAGGCGGGCCAGGATACACCGGGCCCGCTAAACAAACACAAAACTTACACAAAACAAACATAGAAAGACACTAAACATATGCAAATAAAAAAATTATTAGAAATAGAAAATATAATAAGCGGACGCAAGACGCCTTGCGATCTGGCTACACTAAACTTACACAAATCACAATCAACGGGGAAAGAAATAAAATTAATTGATATGCACTTGCCTCACTTGTTGAGGGCTTATAGTAGAGCGATTGAAGACCTTAACAAAGAATGGTTTGATAAAAGTTATAATGAAGGATGGAATGATGCTTTTGATGGATGGAATGATGCTTTAGAAAGTATAAAAAAATAAGGGGCTTAGCCCCTTAATCATAATAATCGCCATGCAAAAAATCTTGATATTGAAAATCGCTTAAAAATTTATATTTGTCTTTCATTTTATTATCTTTCTGTTGAGTGTTAATAATTTTTGCCTTAATGGTTCAATGTGTTTTATTAACTTTTTTTTATTGCAAAAAATAGTGGCATCAGCTCCAAAAAAATCTGGGTTATCATTACCATTTATAAAAGTTACTAAAATTTTTAATTCTTTTTTATTAATTTCTATTTTCATTTTTTTACTTTCTGTTGTTGGATTATAAAGGGGGGAATTAATCCCCCCTTATTATTAAAAGTTTCGTATTATAAAACCATCTTTGATAGTTTTATCTAAATAATCTCTATTAGGTATTTCAATAACTGTTGTAAAATTCCTTAATGTTTCAAGGTCTGTTATCTCCTCGTGGTTATAGTCCTTTTTAAATTCTTCAAAGTTGCTATATTCGGTATACTCACAGCAAATAGCTACTGGATCAAATTCGATCTTTTCGCCTGTATCTTCCTCTAATTCTTCAAAGTAATCGTATAAAGAAGCTTGAGCAAAAAAACTAAAATTATCTTTGTATGTATCAGATTGTCTGAACCAATTAATAAATCTGGTTCTTGTTACTGTTTCAATCATTTTATTATCTTTCTGTTGGTGGAATTATAAAGGGGGCATGCTGCCCCCTTATCATCTAGAATTATATAGATATTTCTTCGTGCTTAAAATCATAGCCAAGTTGTCTGATCAAAACGATAGCCGATTTGTCTAACGTTTTTTGACCACACAACCTAGCAAACAATATTGATTTTTCACAGACAGGGTAGATTCTTTCTGTACCCCAGACAGATTTTTTCTTGACAACTAATCTTCTATCAATCGTCAATACGTTGCTTTTTTCTTCGGACATATTTTTTCTCCGTTGGTTAAGTTAATCAAGGGGCGATATATCGCCCCTTGTTTCTCAACCCAACATTAAGAAACTTTATCTAGTTTGTTGGGTAAATTTTTTCGTAGTCTTTGTATTTCTATGCCTTGTAAATAGATATCTCCCTTGAGTGATCCTATTTCTCGAAATAATTCTTCGATTTTTTGTGACATAGTTCGTATTGTCTTTTCAGTTGTTTTTGCAAATCCTACAACTGTAGTTTCCTTATTAACCATAAGGCTTCTCCTCTCTAGAAAAATATTATGAAAATAAGGGGGCGTTTAGCCCCCTCAATCCTTTATTTGTTATCTATGTTCCAAAGTATTTCGTTATACTTTGACTTTGCAATTCTCATCAACCATCGCCCTATAGTTTCCTCAGCAACGTTGGTTATAAGACCGATATGATTCTTGACATCATCAAGAGTCACTTGGTCTTTTTGTAAGAATTGGTGACGAGCAAAGACTTGTTTATAATTGGTTTGAGTTATTTCCCCAATTCCAATCGCTTGCGAGCCAAGTACCAGGTAGTTGGTTACTCTTGAATAAGGTAAGTTGAAAAAGTTTCCTTTTTCCTCGTCCTTATAGCACAGCGTCTGGTAGTCTTTTACTTTTCTTAGATCAACATTTAAGGTCATAATATTTTTCCTATGTTGGATTTATATATTCTTTCTTGGTGGACTTTCTTTCTTCCTTTGCGGGCAGCTGGATTTTCATCCAGAGGTTGTCGGTCACTTGCTCAACCAAGCTTGAATATAAGTATAATATAAACATTATAAAAGATTATACAAGATAATAAAGTAAATTAAATGTGGATAACTTTTTTCCTTATTATTTCTTTTCACGTGAAAAGAATAGTAGGGCGTACCGATCAATGTCGCTCTCGCTCTCGCTCTCGCTCGCTCTCGCTCTCGCTCTCGCTCGCTTCTCTTCTCTTCTCTTCTCTCCTCTTCTCTTCTCTTCTCTCCTCTCTCGCTCTCTCCTCTCGCTCTCTCCTCTCCTCTCTCAATAGTTTTCATTTGAGTCCCTGCCCTAATCCAAAAATCGAAACGTAATTCATGACACCCCCTCCCCCCGTATTGACGCCCCAGCCTTTTTGAGGCAGCTCTTATAAGTCTGTTTTACATAAACACACAGTATGATAAAGATACGGTATGAATAAACCAACAGCCGAAGAATTAAAGCTGCTATTACGAGAACAAGAATTAAAATTAAAAGTTGCTGCGCAAGATAACTTCTTAAATTTTGTTAGAATAATGTGGCCTGATTTTATCAAAGGGCCCCACCACCTTAAGACTGCATCCAAGCTTCAAGATATAGCAGAGGGGAAAATAAAAAGATTAATTGTAAATATGCCACCTAGGCACACCAAATCAGAATTTGCTTCTTTTTTATTTCCAGCTTTCATGATGGGGGCAAATCCCAAATTAAAAATAATTCAAACTACACACACAGCGGAACTTGCATACCGGTTCGGACGTAAGGTTAGAAACTTAATGGGAACGGGAGAATATCAAAATGTTTTTGATAATGTTAAATTATCGCAGGATTCCAAAGCTGCAGGGAGGTGGGAAACAAATCATGGTGGAGAATATTTTGCGGCTGGTGTTGGTGGTGCTATTACTGGTAGGGGTGCTGATTTACTTATTATTGATGATCCCCATTCAGAGCAAGATGCACTTTCTGAGACAGCTTTGGATAACGCATATGAATGGTACACTTCTGGTCCACGACAACGTTTACAACCTGGTGGTCGTATTCTCATTGTTATGACCCGTTGGTCAACAAAAGATTTGACAGGACAATTAATGAAAGCACAAACAGAACCTAAAGCGGATCAGTGGGAGGTTGTAGAATTTCCTGCTATCCTACCAAATAATAAACCAATTTGGCCAGAGTATTGGAAACTATCCGAATTAGAATCTGTTAAAGCATCACTATCACAACAAAAATGGCAAGCACAATGGCAACAGAACCCGACATCGGAAGAAGGTTCCATTATCAAACGTGAGTGGTGGAAAGTTTGGGAGAAAGAAAAATTACCTGATTTAATTCATGTCATACAAAGTTATGATACGGCGTATAGTAGAAAAGAGACTGCCGACTATAGCGCCATCAGCACATGGGGTATTTTTTTCCCTGAAGAAGGCGGCAAGCCGCATGCTATGTTAGTTGATTGTAAAAAAGGAAGATGGGATTTTCCAGAGTTAAAAAGGATTGCAATGGAGGAATATAAGTTTTGGGAACCGGAAACAATTATTGTTGAAGCAAAAGCAAGCGGCATGCCTCTTACACAAGAATTACGAACATTAGGAATTCCAGTTGTTAACTTTACACCGAGCCGAGGAAATGATAAGCATGTACGTGTAAATTCTGTTTCACCTTTATTTGAAGCTGGCATGGTATGGCGGCCTGATGAAAGATGGACAGAAGATATGGTGGAAGAGTGTGCGGCTTTTCCATATGGTGAACATGATGATTTAGTGGACAGTATGACCCAAGCTATGTTAAGGTTTCGTCAAGGTAATTTTGTTGTGCATCCAGAAGATTATGAAGATCCACCATTGATGTTGGGAATGCAACGAAACTATTATTAGGAGGCATATGACTGAGAGCAGAGTAAAACAATTAAATGATCTTTTAGCTGATGCCTATGCAACGGGCGATGATGATCAAATAGAAATTATTAAACAAGAGCTGTTTACGATTAACCCACACTACGTTAAAGAATATAACGTAGGTGGACATGTTAAAAGTTCAGCGGAGACTTCTGTAATTAAAGGAGCGAAAGCTAAGGGTAGTGCTCAAGGATCCACGATCCCCGGTGCACCAGCCAAAGGCTCAGCAGAAGGTTCCACGATATCAATGAAACCCATGAAAATGAGATCAGGCGGATTAGCGAAACGTGGCTATGGAAAGGCAAGGAGATAGATATGGGAAATCTAGTTAATATTAGGGAACGTGGCCAGGAGATGGTTGCGAGCGGTGAAATTACGCAAGAACAATTGGATGAGTCATTAAAAATTTATGATGAAACAAAATCGATGGAAGCGGTTAATAAATACATACGGGATCAGAAAAAAACTGTAAGTGATAAAGACGAAGCGATCATGAAAGCGGAAAAAGCAAGTCGTATCAGAGCGAAGAATAAAGCTAACCCACTGGGTAAAGCAACAGGGGGCCATGTTAAAATGAATGATGGCGGAAAAGTAAAAGGAAAAGGAAGCATGCTCAGTATCACTATCGAGCAGAAACCAATTAACAAGAAAACCATGAATATGATTAAGAACGCAGAAAAGGCAGGCAATGTCGTGAAAATGAGATCAGGTGGCCTAGCGAGACGTGGCTACGGAAAGGCAAGAAGATAATGGCTGTCGATAAAAAAATTACCGCCGTTAAGGAAAATGTTTCTGTTATTGAAGACGATGTAAGTATGAACATTGAAGACGGTGATGTTGTTAAAAGATTAAATGCGGAAGAGGAGATTGAAGTAGAGGAAACAGATGATGGCGGAGCCGTTATTGACTTTGATCCGTCAGCGCCGGACCTTGAAGCGGGTTTCGCTGACAATTTAGCAGAAGTTTTAGATGATACAACGTTAGGTAAGATAGCATCCGACATAGTTCAAGAGTTTGACTCGGATCACGAATCACGGCACGAGTGGGAATTTGCCTATACAAAGGGATTAGATCTATTAGGCTTTAAGTATGATGAAAGAACAGAGCCTTTTCAGGGCGCAAGCGGTGTAACGCATCCATTATTAGCGGAATCAGTGACAGCTTTCCAGGCGCAAGCCTTTAAAGAGCTTTTACCACCGGCGGGACCAGTGAAAACAGCGGTACTTGGAGCTGAAACACCAGAAATTATAGCGCAAGCAGACAGGGTTCAAGACTTTATGAACTATCAGATCACAGATAAGATGGAAGAATACACGCCTGACATGGATCAGTTGCTGTTTCACTTACCACTTGCAGGGTCTGCTTTCAAAAAAGTCTATTATGACGCTACAAGACAAGCAGCAGTGTCAAAATTTATACCAAGTGAGGATTTAGTAGTAAATTATTTAGCAACAGACCTACAATCAGCGGAACGTGTAACGCATATTGTAAAAATGTCAGAGAATGACCTGTTAAAACAGCAGGTTGCAGGGTTTTATAGAGATATTGACGTTAAAGTCAGTGATGAGGAGACATCTATACAGAAAAAGTACAACCAATTAGAAGGAATTAACAAAGTCGCCTATGCAGATGAGGTATATACCTTATATGAAGTACATTGCGATTTAGACATACCAGGATTCGAAGATAAAGACGGAGAATCCGGGGAACCTACTGGTATTAAAGTTCCTTATGTTGTTACTGTTGACAAAGGATCCAACAAAGTTTTATCCATCTACCGGAATTATAAAGAAGACGACCCCCTTAGAAAAAAAATTGAATATTTTGTTCATTATAAGTTTCTTCCAGGTTTGGGTTTTTATGGTTTTGGTCTTATCCATATGCTCGGGGGTTTATCAAGAACGGCTACCTCCACGCTTCGCCAACTTATTGATGCTGGAACGTTATCAAACTTACCAGCAGGTTTTAAAGCGAGAGGAATTAGAATTGCCGATGATGATGCACCATTACAACCAGGAGAATTTAGAGACATAGACGCACCAAGCGGGGACTTGCGAGCTGGCTTAATGCCGCTTCCATATAAAGGCCCTGATCAAGTGTTATTTCAGTTATTAGGTTTTTGTGTAGACGCTGGACAAAAATTTGCAGCGATTGCTGATATGAAAATATCAGAAACAAACACAAATGCACCTGTCGGAACCACCCTAGCCATGATGGAACAAGGCGCTAAAGTAATGAGCGCAATCCATAAACGTTTGCATTATTCGCAAAAACATGAATTTAAACTACTAGCAAGTGTTTTTGGTACTTTCCTTCCTCCGGAATATCCATACATGGTGGTGGGTGGAAATCAAATGATCAAGCAAACAGATTTTGATGACAGAGTTGATGTTATCCCTGTTTCTGATCCTAATATGTTTTCAATGGGACAACGTGTGGCACTGGCACAAATGCAATTGCAATTAGCGCAAGCCGCACCTGAACAACATAATTTACAAGAAGCATATCGTAGAATGTATCAAGCTTTAAATGTTCAAAACATTGAAGCACTTTTACCTCCTCCTCCTCAACCCCAACCCGTTGATCCAGGAATCGAGAATGCTATGGCATTGGGTTTAAAAACTCTTCGTGCTTTTGAAGGACAGAATCATCAAGCACATATTGATGCACACCGTGCTTTTATGTCGAGTTCATTAGTTAAATCAAATTTACAAGTCTTGGCTTTATTACAAGGACATATTTCAGAACACGTTGCATTAATGGCACGTGAAGAAATCATGCAACAAGCAGGACCACAGTTGCAACAAGTGCAAATGCTGATGCAACAAGATCCTATGGCTGCACAAAATCCGCAACTGCAACAACAAATGCAACAATCGAAAATGCAAATTGAATCTCGGATCGCTGAACGTATCGCTGAGATAACTAATAATATGGTAGCGGAAGAACAAGATATGTTAGAGGCAGAAGGTGCAGATCAATTAATAGAGCTTCGTGAAAAAGAATTAGATATACAAGCAAAAGATGTTCAACGTAAAGTGAATGAAGGTAAAGAAAAAATTGCTTTAGATCAAATGAAGTTTAAACAAAAAGAAGATCTTCAAGATCAAAAAATAGAATCTATTGAAGATATTGCTGAACTTAGAGCTCGTGTTACTTTAAAAAAAATGCAAGATCAAGAAAAACAAAAAAAGATGAAATATGATAGAAAACCCCGATAAATTAATTAATGAGGTTTATACAAAGGCTCGAGAAATTATAGAGACAGAAAAACTTAATCCTATTGATTTTTCAGGCGCTTTAATCAATGTAGCCAAGCTCATCCTTGTGGAAACCGTAGGAGCCAAAGACGCAGAAATCTTGTTTGATTTTGCTGATAAAAGTTTTATAATAGATTCTAAACAAATAACTTATCACTAAAGGATAGACTATGGCATTAAATAACCCAAAACCAAGATTTATCAATGGTTCTAAATACCCTAATGCAAAAATGACTGTAAGTAAGGATATGAATCCGTATGCAGGAAAATTTGTTAATCAGGAAAAAATTGTTGATACCTACACTGCTAGTGCAGAAGGTCCTAAAGTTAAACAAAATTTAGGTAGTGGACCAAAAGGCCAACGTAGTAAAATGCAAATTAAAAAAGTACCATTTAAAGGTCTTTTTTAATGGAGTGCACAAACTGCGGACATGGTTGTCATTGCAGTAATAGTAGTTCGTGTCAATCATGTGGTTGCAACAACTGCGAACATAAGGTAGATTAACTTTTTTAAAAAGGAGGTTATATGAACCTATTAAAAGATCTATGGTCACATATTAAAGAGTGGTCAGAGTGGAAAATGAAAGACTGGATTAAGGCTGCCATTGTAGCAATCATTGTTATTTGGGCGATTAGCTGGATGACAGGACCAGCAGTATAATGCTAGGCATCATTCAAGGACTTTTAGGAGGAGGCCAAGGTGGTGCGCTAAAAACTATTTCTAAAGTGATCGATGACTTGCATACCTCAGATGAGGAAAAGCTAGACAAAAAAATATTGATGCAGCGACTTCAACAAAAACTCGCTGAAAAACAATTAGACGTAAATGCTAAAGAAGCGGGTCATCGATCAATATTTGTTTCGGGCTGGAGGCCCGCAATAGGCTGGATGGGAGCTCTTGCATTAGGCTTTGAATTTATTCTCTCTCCAGGAATTGAATGGTATTCTAAATTTTCAGGATTAAATTTAACTGCTCCTGAAATTCAAACTGGACCCTTACTAGCAATTGTCACTTCAATGCTCGGCGTCGCCGGACTCCGCAGTTTTGAGAAGAGCAAGGGCTTAACAAAATAAATGAATTGCTGGCATTGCAATGCCGAGTTAATATGGGGTGGTGACCACGACATAGAAAAGGATGAAACTTATGGTATGGTTACTAATTTATCATGCCCTGCTTGTAAATGCCATGTAGACGTTTACAGACCAAAGGAGGAAGACGCAGATGCCGTTTAAATCAGAAAAACAAAAAAAATATTTATTTGCTAATGAACCAGAAATAGCTAAGAGATGGGCAAAGAATTATAAACATGGTGGTTTTGTTATGATTAAGCCTAGGGGCTTTGGTCGTATGCTACCTAATAAGAGACCTAAAACAAAAATATATACATGACATTAGAAGAAAGAATTATGGAGCACGAAGGCTTTGTTCCAAAAATTTATAAAGATACTAGGGGGTTTTCCACTATTGGATATGGTCATCTGGTAAAACCTACCGATATTTTTGAAGAAGACGTAGAATACCCTGAAGAAGAATTGTATGAATTATTTTTAAAAGATTTACAAGAAGCTAAAGAAGGGGCGCATACATTAGTAGGTCATATTAAAGATCTTCATCCTAATGCTTGGGAATGTATTGTAGAAATGATATATCAACTTGGGACAAATGGTGTAATGAAATTTTCCAAAATGCTTTTAGCACTTGAAGAAAAAAATTATTTCGAGGCTCACGTCCAGATGCTGGATTCCCGCTGGTATAAACAGACCCCGAAACGTTGTGGTAAACTTTCTGAGATAATGAAAGAGTGTGGCTAATGGAATTAATCAAAATAGTTGATTATTTAAAAAACATAATTAAAACTAGACAAAAGCAAGTTAATAACGTTATAAACAAGGGTGTAAAAGACTTTGAAGAGTATAAATACCTTTTAGGAAAATTACATGCCTATAATGAAGTAGTACAGGAACTCACGGACCTGCTAAAAAAACAGGAGCGCTATGAAGACGAAGCCCAAGATTTTGATACCAGAGACTAATATCATTGATATTAATGAAAAACCCTACAAAACAAAAAAAGAAATAGGAAAGGTTCCAGAACCTACAGGTTTTAGAATTGTTTTATTTCCTTTATTACTAGAGAAAAAAACTAAAGCAGGCTTACATCTTACCGATGAAACGGTAACCGAAGCACAGATAGCTACAAATGTGTGCCGTGTATTAAAGGTTGGACCTGATGCTTACAAAGATAAAGAACGTTATCCAAACGGTGCTTGGTGTAAAGTAACTGATTGGGTGCTCATTACTAAATATGCTGGATCAAGAATCCGCATTGAAGGCGGAGAACTTAGAATAGTGAATGATGATGAAATACTGGCAGTCATTGATCATCCAAAAGATATACTGCCAGCAAGTTTATTTTAGGAGAATAGTATGGCTGAAGAAAAATTGATTCCATTAGATACAAGTGGCAACGATGTTGAAGTAACTTTAAAAGAAGAAGTAAATGAATCAGAGGTTACGGCAGATGAAAGTAATATTAGAGAAATTCCACCTGAAACAAAAGAAGAAGAAACTAAAAAAGAAGAAGTTAAAGAAACCACAGAAAACAAAGACGAACTAGAAGAATACAGCACAGGTGTTAAAAAACGTATTGACAAACTTACTCGAAAAATGCGGGAGTCCGAACGACGTGAACAAGCTGCTGTTGAATATGCAAGAAACGTTCAAGAAGAAAATTCTAAATTAAAAACCAGATCTTCTGAAACTGATAAGCTATATGTTTCGGATTTATCCGCTCGTATTGAATCTCAAATTAATGCGGCTAAAACTAATTTAAAAAATTCTATAACTAATGGCGACGTTGAGGGTCAAGTAAATTATCAACGTGAAATTGCCGCTCTTACTCAAGAAGAAGATAGAGTAGGTAGAGAAAAAAGAAGATTAGAAAAAATTAAACCAATTGTTGATCCTTCATACGAGGGTCCTCGCAAGGCTGATGGAACCCCAGATAGAAGATCTTATAACCCTAATCCTTCAAGCCCGCCGCCACCAGATAAACGTGCTACAGAATGGGCAGAAAAAAATTCATGGTTTGGTGAAGATCAGATAATGACCTATGCTGCTTATGGAGTACATCAACAATTAACTGAACAAGAAGGTTTTGACCCCCGTTCTGACGAATATTACGAAGAAATTGACACAAGACTAAAAAAAGAGTTTCCACATCGCTTTAAAGATAGTAAGATAGGGGATAATAGCAGCAACTCGAAACCCGTTCAGGCGGTTGCTTCTGCAAATCGATCGACGAAAACTGGACGCCGAACCGTTAGACTCACGCCTTCGCAAGTAGCAATAGCAAAAAAATTAGGTGTGCCATTAGAAGAATATGCAAAACACGTGAAGGAGGCATAATATAATGACTGAAAAGATAAAAAAATCCCCACGCAAAATTGAGACCCGAACAATAAAAGCTCGCAAGAGAGGATGGGTTCCTCCTTCAAGTTTAGAAGCACCCGATCCCCCCGAAGGTTTTCACCATCGTTGGGTTCGTGCTGAGTACAGAGGCGAACAAGATGAAAAAAACATTTTGGGTCGCTTACGTTCAGGATATGAATTTGTTAATATAAGTGAATATCCAGGCAGAGTAGATCTTCCTTCCATTTTAGAGGGAAAATACAAAGGTGTTATCGGAGTTGGAGGATTATTATTAATGCGATGTCCGATTGAGGTAAAAGAAGATAGAGACGCTTACTTCAGGCGCTTAACCGACGATCAAAAAGCATCCATTGAAAATGATCTCATGAAACAAGAGCACCCTTCAATGCCAATCTCTAAAGAGAGGCAGAGTAGGGTAGAATTTGGTAGAAACAAAAAGTCTTAATGAGTAAGGCCAATGTCTCTATCATATTGTCAAAAGGAGACATATTATGGCTAATATAAATGCAGCTTTCGGTCTACGTCCTTACGAAAGATCAGGCTCAAATTATAATAACCAAGGTGTGAACGCATATCCTTTAAACTTCGATGGTTTAACTACTGGA
>VTLG01007497.1_pt1 | contig 59267 bp, 69 predicted proteins | sample 4694571 | NCBI WGS metagenome assembly VTLG01 (sample SAMN12604809, study PRJNA352737) | marine metagenome | biome: ENVO:00000447; feature: ENVO:00000209|ENVO:00000569|ENVO:01000036; material: ENVO:00002151; isolation source: viral sequences binned using virsorter ...
GGTGGTCATAGTTGGGCTGGTAACACAGGTGATATGTTTTCATTTGATGGTTCAGCTGATGTTGGATTTGAATTTGATAATATAAATGGTACTGTGTTTTATATGGATGGTGGGGATAATGATGGTAGAGTTGGAATCGGTAATCCAAATGGAACTACATTCAATTCAAATGCAATTCCACCTGAAAGATTAACTGTAGAAGGTAACATAAGTCAAAGTGGTAATTTTATTACACAAGGACACATAACCGCAAGTGGAGACATAAGTGCAAGTGGAACAGGTTTATTTGGGGCTTTAAAAGTAAATGGGACTGATTATCTTGGTAATCCAACCACACTTTCAGAACTTAATGAAAGTACTGATGCAACAGATGATAAAATTATTCTTTGGGACCAGGATGCAAGTGCTTGGAAGTATATGACACTTGATAATTTACAAGATTCTATTGATACAACTGGTGGTGGTGGAGGAGTAAGTTTCCCAACAACAGAAGTTATCAGTTCATCTGCTCATATCCATACTCTATCAAACATAACCGCAAGTGGAAACATAAGTGCAAGTGGTGGTGGACATGTGTTTGGAGGTAGTGGAGATGCTCAATTAGATGTTCAAGGACATATAACCGCAAGTGGAAACATAAGTTCAAGTGGAAGATTACAAGCTGCATTCTTGGATGTAGTAGGTGGAGATTCATCTACTCGACAAACTGCAGTTCAATATCATACAGGCACCACTAATCTAACATTTGGAGATGTAGATTTACCAACAAGAGTTCAAGGAACAACTATAACATTAGGTACAGCTGCAACCCAACACATAACCGCAAGTGGAAACATAAGTGGTTCCGCAAGTTCCCACCTCAGTATTGGTCAAAATATTACTCTTGATTTGAATAGTAAAATAATGAGAGGAGCTGACGAAGAAAGAGTTGAATTTGCTTCTGGAATTACAAACTTTAATTCATCTGGTGATAATACAGATTTTAAAGTTACTGCTGAGAGCGCACAACCTCCATTAATACATGGAGATGCTGCAAATGTTAGAGTTGGTATTAGGAAAGAAAATCCAACAACAACATTAGAAGTTGGTGGTGACATAAGTGGAAGTGGTGATTTATATGTCGGAGGAAGTATGAAAGATGTTATAAATATAACTGCTAGTGGAACTTATTTAGGTAAAAGACAATTTAACTTATCTCCATCAAGTGCTAATAAAATAGGACAAGGTGATATTATATATCAAGGTGGTGGAAGTACAACATTAGGTGATATAGTTTATATGAAAACAGATGGTGAATGGGGAAGTGCACAAGCAAATGCAGAAGCTACATCAACTTCTTTATTAGGAATAGCATTAGGATCAGACCCAGATGTTAATGGTGTATTATTAAGAGGAACATATACATTAGACCACGATGTAGGAGATAATCAAGGAATACCATTATATTTATCAGAAGATAATGCTGGTCAGGCAAAAACAGCTGCACCAACTGATGCGGGTGAAATCGTTAGAATTATAGGATATAATCTGGGTGATGATAATGAAATATGGTTTGATCCTGACAAAACTTGGGTTAAAAGATCATAGGAGTATAATAAATAATGAATGATATAGAATTACAAAACATAGAATCAATGTTTGGAACAACTGAAGGTAAAACAATGGAAGATTATTTTACTGAGCTAAATAGTATGTTGCTTATGAACATCGATGATTTAAAATCTGAATTTAAAAACAACTATCCTGATGAAACAAATTGGAGTTTTTAAATGCCTGATTTAACTGCAACATCAACTGGTTTTGATGACGGGTATACAGCTAGATTTGAAAATGGTTACAATGAAACAACCGCACTAGCTGCTAGAAATTCAACTGTTGGTAGTTTTGATAATCAAAGTATAACTGTAATGATTTCTGCTCACGGAGTTATTTTTGGTCGTGCATATAATTATAGAAGTTATGTTGCATTTGATATGAGTGGTAATGACAATGATGGTGCTTCTTTAAGTGGAAACACGGTAACATCAGCTAATTTGGTTTTACAATCTTATGCAAATCTTAGTGGTTTTGTAACCTATACTGCACAAGCATCTGAAAAATTTTACGCTGTAAAATCTAACGCATCAACTAATTTTGATGGTACTGGTAATTATAATGATATTGATGGTTGGGTATCAAGTGGAACTTATGATGGTAATGTCACAGACTATGGTAACGCTTCTCAAGCTGCGAATGCTGCAGTATCATTCACACTTAATTCAACAGCAATTGCAGACATTAATTCAGCCATAAGTTCAGGTGGAATTGTAAAGATGGCTATATTGACTGAAGACGATTTTTTATCTACAACTGGTGGTAGTGGACTCGGAACATTGTCATCACAGAATCTTGAAGGAGCAAGATGGCATACGACAGAAACATCAACTTCAACTAATCGCCCAAAATTAGAATTAACTTATGGAACAGCCGCGAGTGGTTATTCACACGATGTTATGGGTGTAGCTAGTGGTAATATATCTACTGTAAAAGGTGTTGCTACCGCAGACATTGCAGAAGTAATAGGAGTATAATAAATAATGAATGATATAGAATTACAAACCTAATGAAACAAATTGGAGTTTTTTAAATGCCTGATGTAACAGCACTATCAAGTGGATTTAATGATGGTTATCATTACAGATTAGAATCTGGTTATAATGAAACAAGTGCTTTAGCTGCAAGAAATGCAACTGCAGCGTCTGCTGATAATCAAACTGGTACTATACTGCTTGCTGCTCATGGACAAATTTTTAGTAATACTTATAATTGGAGGTCTTGGGTAGCATTTGATATGAGTGGTAATGATGATGGTGGTTCTTCCATAAGTGGAAACAATGTAACATCAGCTAATTTGGTTTTACAAGCTTATGCAAATCTTGTTGGTTTTGTAAACTATACAGCGGAAACAGATGAAAAAATAATATTAGTAAAAGCCACCGCATCAACCAATTTTGATGGACTTGATAAATATAATGACATAGATGGTTGGGTATCAAGCGGTACTTATGATGGTAATGTTACAAAATATGGTGAAGCCACCCAAATATCAGGTGGTGGGGCTATGTCATTCACACTTAATTCAACAGCAATTACAGACATTAATTCAGCCATAAGTTCAGGTGGTACCGTAAAAATGGGAATTTTGACAGAGGATGATTATTTATCAAGAACGGGTACTGGTGATGCGTTGGGTGAAGCTCCATCGGGTAATAAACAACTTGGTATGAGATTTAAATCTGTTAATGATACCACTTCAACTAATCGCCCAAAATTAGAATTAACTTATGGTGCTGCTGACTCCCCAATTCCTTTTTCTCCAACACTTGGAATTAAAGGTGGAAGTTTTACTATAAAGGGTGGAAAGTTCACAATAAAATAATCATATTATTAACTTTTATTATATTTATATATGAATAATTATATTAATGGGAGAACCTTGCGTGATTAAATTAAAACAATTACTTACCGAAGGTGTATTTGATAAAGGTATTTTGAAAGCCGTTTTTATGGCTGGAGGACCTGGTTCTGGTAAATCCTACGTTGCAGGACAAATATTTGGTATTCCTAAAAAAATTAATATATCAGTTAGTGGATTAAAAACTGTTAATTCAGATACAGAGTTTGAATTTTTATTAAAAAAATATGGATTTGAAACATTTGGCACAGGTAAATTAGATATTGATAAATGGCCAGATGAAGTTTTTGATATGATAGCCGGTGGTGATGAAGATAGTAAAGATATGACATTGAGAAAAAAGGCTAAGTTAATGACACGAGATAGAAAAAATAAATATATGGAAGGTCGACTTGGAATGGTTATTGATGGAACAGGACACGATTTATCAAAAATAAAAAAAGAAAAAAAAGATTTAGAAGCTATGGGTTATGATTGTTACATGGTGTTTGTAAACACTTCATTAAATGTTGCTAAACAAAGAAATAAAGAAAGAGCAAGAAGATTACCTGAAAAGATATTAACAAAATCTTGGAAAGATGTTCAGAAAAACTTGGGTGCTTTTCAATCTTTGTTTGGTAGTAATTTTGTAATTGTTGATAATTCAAATTTTTTAGAACCTGAAGATGCACAGAAGAAATTCGGTAAAATAACTAAAAAATACATAGACAAATTTATAAAAAAACCAATAAAAAATGTAATTGGTAAAAAATGGATTAAACATAATTTACTTCTTAGAGGTAAAAAATAGATTTTTGAATATAAGTAGGTTACACTAACATTATAACCTTAAACGGGAGAAGTACTATGGAAGACCAAGTGCAAGGAATGGTTTCAGAAGTTCTCGGAAAATACGGATGGTTATTTATAGTTGGTGTTCTGACATTACTCTTTAGATCTACCATAGAAAAGCTCGTGGCTGGATATATGGTATTTATGGGTAATGATTACAACGAAGATGATGTTGTCGAAGTAGATGGAAAACCTGGTCGAATAGTTCGGGTTGGGATTTGGTCAACAACATTTTTCACCTATGATGTCAGAGAAGGCATTATAGTTGGAGGAGCAAAACTGGTCGTTCAGAATGACAAACTGAAAGATCTTAAAATAGAAAAACCTTTACCACTTTTGGACTTGTCAAAATATAAAGTGGATACAACTTGTCAAGAATTATTAACAGAATTGACAGAGTTACAAAAAAAGAAAAAGTAGGAGAAAGTAAATGAGAAAATTACTATCGATACTATTAACAACAGCTATCTTATTTGGAAACGAAGAAGGTAGTAATTATTTTGTAGATAACTTTCTAAAGTATTCTACATTTTACACGAGTGTGAGTTTAAATGCACCATTTGAAGTTCAATCGAGATGGGAAGTTGATGTAGACAACGGAACATTTGTTGAAACAACAAAAGAAAATGAGTTAGAGTATAACTTATCAATTGGTGTTAGAAAACTTGCAAGATTTAAATATCAAGCTAAAGGTAAAAAATTCTATGATGGTTCAGAAAAGAATTTATCTGATGTAGCGACTATCGGAGCTGTAAGTGGTTGGGAATATTTAGTAAAGTATTCTACAATCAGAAGTTTCGGTGAAGAGTTTGTGGATACAGAATCCTGGGTTAGATATTTAGGTGATAATTACGTAGTCAAAGGTGGATATACAAACTTTGGTAGACAAGGTTTAGAATTTGGTCAAGTAGATTTAAGATGGAGAAAGCCTGTTGGTACTAATTGGAATGTAACTCTTGGTGGTAGTTTAAGAGGACATCCAGCATATGGGTTATTTCCATTTAATGATTGGTTAGCTAATTCAGATGGACAATGGTGGACATTGGCTTATGAGTATGGATATGATGATGAATATTGGTTTGAAGATATGAATCAAAATGGTATTCAAGACCCTGGTGAGTTTGGTAATTATGAATGGTTTAATGAAGATGGTGAATTGATTGCTGAAACTGATGATGAATTTTATGAATATTATTATGGTGATATAATCAATCTTTATAATGAAGAAGAGATTGATAAATTAGGTTATCAATGGGAATCTTCATTAGTTTTAGGTGTCGATTACTATTTATATGATAAAAAGTATTGGATTCATGGATGGGCTTCCATTATTCCAATTAGTAAAGGTTTAACAGATTACGCTTTTATATATGAAACTGGTGACATTGACTTTGATATAGGTCTGGTAGCGGGATATAAATTTAACAGAAACATTGGTATCTTCGGTGAAGGAAGATATTTAAAATACTTTGGTATCAGTGCATATGAATTAAAAGCTGGTATAAATGTGACGATATTCTAATGAAGATAGGTGAAATATTAGTACAAAAGGGTTATGTAACCCAACAACAAATTGATGGTGTATTAGCTGTCAAAGGTGATGATGCTCAAGTTGGACAAGTTTTAATCCAATGGGGATTACTTACTCAAGAACAATTAATGGAAGCGTTGGACATACAAGCTCCACCTCCACCACCTCCTCCACCACCAGTTCAACCACAGATACCACAACAACCAATGTATCAACAACCACCTGTTGCTCCACCAATGGGAGCACCAGATTTAACAATGGACAATTTACAAACATCAAAGTTTAAAATTGATTTAAAAACTATGATTTATATCGGTTCAATATTAGTATCAGGTATCACAATGTATTTTACATTTATGGGTGAGTTGGATGCTAGATTTGGAGCATTGGAATCACAAGACAATACTTTGGTGGTTGATATAGATAAAAGATTAACATCATTAGAAACAACTATTGATAAAAGAGTAACAGAATTAGAAAATAAATTTACACCTATTGGTGATGGAGTATATTCAGTAGACCCGAATACAACTTGGCCTCCATCTCGTGGTGAGTATACTATGAAACAAAATATGAATGCTAATAAAATTATGGTTTTAGAAGATACTATTGAACGATTAGAAAAAGAAATTGAAAAATTAGAAAATAAGTTAGATAAGTAGGAGTGGTTATGTTTAAGAAATTATTAATATTGGGAATGTTAGTTACATCACTATTTAGTAATGTGAGAGAATTAACTGATGAAAATTTTAATAGAGCAACAAGTCGAGGATTAGTAGTTGTAGAATTTTGGGCTGGTTGGAATGAAATGAATAAAGTTACGATATTAGATGAATGGGATACATTTGATGCGAAAGTGTATAGATTAAATATCGAATTATTTCCTACAATACAAGCCGATAATGAGGTGGTTATACTTCCAACTATTATCTTTTATGATGAGGGTGAAGAAGTGAAAAGATTACAAGGTGATATGAGTTTCACTTTGAAAGTAACAACAAAAGAACTCGATGAAATCATCGAAGAAATACTTGGAAGCAAGTTTTAGGAGAAAGTTATGAATAAGTTAATGATATTTTTAATGAGTTTTATTTTAATGTTTACAATGAGTTGTGATTCAGATGATACAATTGTAGGTGGTGGTATAGATATAGAGCCAGAACTAGTTGGCTGTGAGGGAACAACATTTTATGATTGGAGTGACTTTGAGTTTTCAACATCACTTGATGCAGGAACAACTACTTGGTTAGGATTTGAATTAAATGAAACAACTTTATTTTCAATCAATTTAAATCAACCTGGTTTTCATTGTGCTATATTTACAAGTTGTGATGGTGAGTTAGGTTCACCACCACCATTGTATTCATTTATGTCAAATGGAAACGGACAAGAGGTAGGAATTGTAACAGAAGGTACTTATTATTTAGAAATTACAAATACGAGACCTGGTAGATTAGATTTTGATTTTAGTATTGCACTTAATGATATAGTTTATGGTTGTCTTAATAACAACGCTTTAAATTATAATAGTGATGCAAATGTAGATGATGGTAGTTGTGTATTTAATGATTGTAATACAGAATTTTATTTAGAAAATTGGCCAGAAGGAATGGTATTAGACTGTGATGGTAATTGTGCACCTGTTTCTTGGATAGGTGATTTGTATTGTGACGATGGGGCTTATGGAATTGATAATGAAAATGGTGAAATAATTCCTATCAATTTAATGTGTGAAGAATTAAACTGGGATGAGGGTGATTGTGAAATGATACCTGGTGAATGTACACCTGGATTGATTGAAGATTGTAATGGTATCTGTGGACCAGAGGGTTGGTTAGGTGATGGTACTTGTGATGATGGAAGTTATGAGTATAACGGAAATCCTATATTCTTTAATTGTGAGGAACTTAACAATGACAATGGAGATTGTGATTCACTTGGTAGAACAACACAAACGAAAGTTTATCCTAACGGAAAAATTAAAATACAATAGAGGTTTTTTATGAAAAAGTTACTAATGGGTTTGATGTTGGTATCAATTTTAATATCAGCTCCACCTAAAAAAGAAGAAGTAAAAGAAGTTGGTAGATATAGAGTAGAAGTAACATCTTATACAAGTAATAAAACAGGCAAATTGTATATACTTGAAACTACAATTGATACCAAAACTGGTAAAGTAATCAAAAGAAAAAGATTTTATCACGCTAATTATGGGAGAAAAAAAAGATGAAACTAACAAAAGAAACATTGAGAGAAATCATTAAAGAAGTAATTGCTGAAAATGATGGTCATCCTCAAATCATAAAGAAAAACAAAGAAGTAGCTCATAACTGAGCAACTCACATGGAGTGGAAGTTTTCCACCGATAAAGAAAAGTATGGTGATGTTGTAGGTGAAGTGATTCATCACACATTATTTGAAGATGGAACTATTACAAAATATGATGTAAAGTTCGGAAATAAAACAATTAAAAACATCCCGACAGAAATGTTAGAGGTAGTGGAATTACAAGAACATTCCCACGAAGCTACTGAAGAGGATGATGAGGAAAAAGATGATGAGTAAATGTAAGTGTTGTGAAAATTGTAAATGTGAATGTGATTGTTGTGGAGATAAATAATGATTAAATTAAAATCATTACTATTTGAAGAAGAACAAAACTATCCAGCAGATGCACCTGAACACTTCGGTGGTGGTGAAAATCTTGATGTGTTTGGTTATCAAACTAAACATTTTGATATTTGTAAATCTGCAACAACTTTATATGAAAAGTTAATTCAGAATGAAAACGCAAAAGATTTAATTGTTGAATCTGCAAAAGATATGGACCATTTATTTGAAATGGAAAAAAAAGTTGTGAGTAAAGAAGAAATAGACCACGATCCTGTAAAACATGCAGTTGAATTATGTAATACTATTTCATTTAAATTAGGTAGAATAGCTGAGATTACAAATCATGGTGATGAAGAAGATGATACTAATTTTATTTCAATGCATGTGTTAGTAATTGTTAGTAGAAGTAAACAACCAACTAATGAAAATTTAAGAAAATGGTTTAAAGACAAATGGGTAAATATCGGAAAAAAAGATAAATCTGGTAAACACCCACCTTGCGGTACAAGTGGTAAGAAAAGAGGATACGCTAAATGTGTACCTGCTTCTAAAGCTCGTTCTATGAGTAAAAAAGAAAAAGAATCAGCTACTCGTAGAAAAAGAGCTGCACAAAATAAAAAAGGTAGAGGTGGAACATCTGATTTAAAAGGTGGTGGTAAGAAACCAATAAGAGTTTCTACAAAACCAAAAAAATAAATGAGTAAACATAATCCAAGAATACCAAGAAAAAAAGGACAACCAGCAGGTTCAAAAAAACATTCTGATTTGTATACAGATGAGAACCCAAAGGGAACTATTAAAGGATTAAAGTTTGCGACTGTAGATGACGCTAGAAAATCGGTTAATAAAATTAAAAATAGTGGTAAGAAACACGCTCATAAAATACAGGCGGCTGTGGCTATGGAACAAAGAGCAAGAGAGATGGGTAAAACATCCCAAGCAGCTGTTTATAGAGCTTACATCAATAAGATGAAAAAAATTACAAAAAGAAAATCGGAGGGTATAATGAATATATCAAGAGAAAAATTAATAGAAATGATTAAAGAAGAATATCAGAAAATTTTATCAGAAAATGGGATGATGACAGAAGAACAATTTGATGAAGCTGCTGGTAAAAAAGATGCCTGTTATCATAAAGTTAAAGCTCGTTACGATGTATGGCCTTCGGCATATGCTAGTGGTGCTTTAGTTAAATGTAGAAAAGTAGGTGCTGCTAATTGGGGTAATAAATCTAAAAAAGAATCTGTTGAAGAATATGATGTAGTGAATGAACAAGATTACCAAGAATTTATTTCATATATGAAAGAAACATATGGTACAATGAAAGAATCACAACTCGAAGAGGCAGAATATCAAGGTAGAAAAGTAAAACTTGGTAAGATTATGCAAGGTGATGCTAAAAAGTTTAAAGTTTATGTAAAAAATCCAAAAGGTAATGTGGTTAAAGTTAACTTTGGACAAGGTGGTGATGCTAAAGGTGGAACGATGAGAATCAGAAAATCAAATCCAAAAGCTAGAAAATCATTTAGAGCAAGACACAATTGTGATAATCCTGGTCCAAGGCATAAGGCTAGATATTGGAGTTGTAAAAAATGGTAAGGTATTTACTACTATTTTTAATTAGTTTAGGTTTATCTGCAGAGTGGGGAACATCAGTAAGTGTAAGAACACCGAATGATGATACGAAACCATTGGATTATGAATTATCAATTAAGTTAGATGATAATGAAGGAAAATTTAGATACAATTTAAAAAGAGATTGGGAAAGAGAATTAGGTGAAATGTATATCGATGATGTTGTAAAAATTCAGCATCAAGTTCTTGGTCATCTATATTATGGTATAGATTATGTTAATAAAGAATCTAAGAATATAGATTATATTACAGGTAATATCGGTGCTACTATTGATTGGTTTAAAGCTGGAGCATCATTTAAAGTAGTTAATGGTGAAGTTTCACCACTTTTAGATTTGGGATTTTTTACAAAAGCTGAAATAAAAAAGCTTGATAATAACCCAGATATTTCGTATATTATAGGTATATCTATTAAATCAGATATTGGTGATAACAATATTATTAATGTAAAATCTGAAGTAAAAAAATGGCTTACACAAAAAATTAATGTATTTGCATTATATAAACATGAGTATTACAATGAAAAAGAAGATTTTCAATTTAAAGTTGGTTTAGGTTTAAAAATATAATGCCAAATAAAAAAGCAAAAATGAGAAAACAAGAAAGAAGAAAAAAAAACGCTTTTTTAATAAAATATGGTAGAACTAAAAAACAAATAGCTAGAAAAAAACGGCAGAGAAAATGAATAAACTTATACAAGAAATAATAAAACCTATTTTAGAAAACAATCCTAATATTAAAAAGATTGTTGGTATTTATGGTGGTCGTTTCCAACCGTTCGGACCTCATCATTATAAAACATATAAATGGTTACAATCCAAAGTTGATGAGGCTTACATTTCTACATCTAACATAAAAAAACCACCAAGACATCCAATGAACTTTAAAGAAAAAGTCAGACATATGACTAAAATGGGTGTTAAAGCAAATCGTATTATTGAAGAAAAAACACCATATGTTGCAAAAAATCTTCAAAAGAAATTCAATAAAGATACTACAGCTTTTGTTTATGTATTTGGTGCTAAAGATGCTGGTAGATTGGGTGGTAGTGGTAAATACTATAAAGATTTTAAAAAGAATAAAAATAATTTAGTTGGGTATGAAGAACATGGATATTATTTAACAGCACCTCATGTATCAATATCAGTTGGTGGTAAAGAAGTGAGTGGAACAACAATGAGAGAATTACTTGGTTCAAATAAATATGATGATAAAGAAAGAGCTAAGTTATTTAAAGATATGTTTGGTTATTTTAATCAGGGTGTGTTTAACATGATGGTAAACAAATTTAAAAAGTTGTTTAAAGAATCTGCAGATATGGAATTTAAACCAAAATCAATGCACTATGTACCATCAAGAAAGAAAAAATTAAAATCAAAATTTAAAGATGGTAAAGGTAAAGAATTAATAAAAGGTTGGTTAGAAGAAGGTGTACCTTCAAAAGTAAAAAAAGTTTTGGGTAAATATATACCTAATAATATTATTGCAAACAATGCTAAACTAATAGCTTTTATATCAAAAAATCCAATGTTAATAAATCAATTATTAAGATTAGCTACGGAAGGAAAACTTGAAGAAGATATAGCTATGGGGTATCCAAACAAAGAAGATATGAAAAAAATTAAAAAGAAAGTTAAAAAAGCTCGTGATACATCGGATAGTGATGAAAAATATCAATATCATCCTGTTAAAGAAGATGTAAAACTACCTATTAAAGTTGGTGATACAATTATGATGGGTAGATTTAAAAACAAGAAAGTTGTTATAAAAGATATTGACTTTAATGACAAAGGTGATTTAATGATTAATGGAAGACCAGCATTAAAGTTTAGAATTATGAAAGAGTTTTATGAATCACTAACTGATTTAATAAAAGAATCAACAGCATCTGCAGGAGTTGGAGCTGATGATGGACCTTCTTCTTACTATGGTAATTATAAAAGTTATAGAAAAAGGGGAGATAAACAGGCAGAAAAATTGGGATATAAAGTTATAAATTATATCATGAAATCAGAAACTAAAAAAGATAAAACATATAGAAATTATCCTGATGGTCCTGTAAAGGCAGTTTCTTTTTTACCATCTGGTATTGGTACAGGTAGAACACCTAATAACCAAGAAAATTTAACTGGTGCTAAAGGATATAATAAATGGAAAAAACATATTACTAAAGTCGCACAAACTGTAGGAATGAAACTAATAAACTTTTTAGATAAAGAAGATGAAGAATTGGTAAAAAAAGATTCTGTACAAACTATTAAAAAACAAAAAGAAGATGAGAAAAAAATCCAAGAATCTTTATTTACTAAACAATGGTGGAAAGAAAATTTATTAGAAGGTAAAAAAGAATTTGTGATTTGGGGCATTCCACCAAAAAAGAAATCAGAAGAAATACTTTTTACAAAAGCTAAATCTATGGGAGCAGCTAAACAAGTATTAAATATATTGGTAAAATCTCATGGAGTTAAAAAGGCTAGAATACAAGTTTTAGATTTAGAACAAGACCCATCAAAGTTTTGGAAATCAGACAATATGTTTGAAGGATTGATAACAGAGGGTGGAGCATATGGACATATGGCACATCCATTCGATGATAAAGATTTAACTTTTGGTGATTTGAAAAAAATTATTGAATTAGGATTGGGTGGACAATTGAATCGTGAAGATAATGTTACAGAGAAGTTAGATGGACAAAACATTATGATAAGTTGGAAAGACGGAAAACTTATTGCAGCTAGAAACAAAGGACATATTAAGAATGGTGGAAAGACTGCATTGGATGGAAAAGGTATTGCCAGTAAATTTAAAGGTAGAGGTAGTATAAGAAATGCATTTGTATATGCGATGAGAGATTTAGAAAAGGCAATTAAATCACTTTCAGATAAACAAAAAGATAAGATATTCAATAATGGATATAACTTTATGAATTTAGAAGTTATGTATCCATCATCTGCTAATGTGATTGATTACGATGTTACTGAATTGATATTTCATGGGGCATTAAAATATGATGATAATGCTAAAGTGATTGGTGAAGTACCTGGTAGTGGTAGAATATTACAAGGTATGATTAAACAAAGAAATCAAAACATACAAAAGAAATATTCAATTGGTAAACCTGTGTTTTTAGATGTTCCAAAACATCAAGATTTTGGTAAAATGAAAGGTAAGTTTTTAGGAAAATTAAATAAATTACAAGCTCAATATGGACTTAAAGATAATGATACACTTGCTTTATATCATCAAATGTGGTGGGAACATAAAATATATCAGACATTTGGAATGAAAAATTTAAGTGGTAAACTCGTTCAAGGATTAACTAAAAGGTGGGCTTTCTTTGATAAATCATATTCAATAGCTAATATAAAAAAAGATTGGGAAAGATTCAGGTCAGCGAATCCAAAGAGAAAAGATGTTTTACAAGCGATATTAGATTTTGATAAAAATAATCATGCTAAACAAGTGAAAGAAAATATGAGACCATTTGAAATATTATTCTTTGAAGTGGGGGCTGAGATATTAAAAAATGTAAAAGGATTCATATCAGCAAATCCAAAGAAATCTGTTAGGGGTATGATAAAAAGATTGGATAAAGCCATTTCAGATGTAAAAAGTGGTGGTGATATAAAAAAATTGAATAGATTAAAAACACAATTAGATAGGTTAAATGCTATTGGTGGAACGAAAGCTATTGTTCCAAGTGAAGGATTGGTGTTTAAATATAAAGGAAAAACATATAAATTTACAGGTGCATTTGCTCCTGTAAATCAAATTGCGGGTTTAATTAATTTTTAAACTATTTATATATGAACAGATTTAAGATAAATAGAGGTTTTTATGGCTAGAAGTAGTAAATATAATAAAAATTTACAAAAAGTTCAAGATATGCTTGATGGCAATCATGGTGCTAAGATACAAGTAGGATATCAAAAAACAAGCTCTACAAGAAAAGTTGGTGATAGATGGACAGATTCAGATGGTGTAGAGTGGGAACAAAAAGAAGGATATCGTTCTCAAGTTTCTAAAATGGCAGCTAGAGGAATTGCACCTAAATGTAGTGATTGTGAAAAATATTGTATAGAACCATGGGATAAGAGTACACAACCAAGATATGGTAGATGTTATACTTGTCAGGGAAAATGGGAAGAAGATTTAAAATGGAATAAAGAAAATAGAATTGGACTTGAAGGTAATAAATGGCAACATTGGGTTAGATTACAACAATTAAGAGATATGGACGCTATTGAAAAAGATATGGAAAATAAAATTGACGAAATTAGTAGGATTAGAAATTTAGAAGATAATCCTTTTGATAAATCGGTTGTAAATGCATTGGCTAATTCTAATATAGATACAAGTATTAGAGTAAACAAGAAATTAACATCATAACAGGAGAATAATAATGGATTGGATTATAACAAATTGGGAATGGGTAATGTTAGGATTTTATACATTAGAAAAAATCGTAAAATTATCACCAAGTAAAAAAGATGATATCATTTTTGATACAGTTTTAAAACCAATATGGGATAAACTACCCTTCGGTAAGTAATATGATTGATTGGTTTGACAAAATATTTAATATCGTTAACGAATGTGAAGAATATTTGGATGAGGGTGTTCGCAAAAAAGTTATCCGTAAAGGTAAACTAAAGAAAAAACTATTTTGTCAACCCGGTCAAAAAGCTGTTGGTGGAAGATGTGTAACTATGAAATCAAAAGAAAAGGCTAGAAGAAAAATAAAAGCCAAAAAAAGTGCACTAAAAAGAAAAGCTAAACAGTCAAAAATTAACAGAAAAAGAAATAAATCTATGAGAAAAAGAAAGAGGATGGGAATGAAATGATAAAAAAATTATGGAAATATACTATAGGATTTTTCACATTAGTAGGTGGTGTTCTATTATCTGCATTTTTATTAGGTTCTAAAAAAAATAAAAAAGTAAAAGAAATAAAAAATAAGATAAAAGATAATAAGAAAAAAATAAAATCTGTTAATAAAAAAATAAAAACTGCTAAAAAGGCAAATGTTAATATAAATAAAACACTTGCAAGTAAGAAAAAAGCTCTAAAAGAAATAAAAGATAACAAGAAAAAATTAAAAGTAAAATCTGTTGGTGCTGATGAAGCGGCAGATTTTTTAAAAAAATACTCTAAAAAGAAAAAATAACAGGAGAAGTAAAATGAGTTACCATACAAGAAATGGAAATGGTTCTATGAATAATATGACTAACTCTTCTAATCGTAGAGTCAGAAGAGCTAATAGTAATAGTTCTAGTAATGGAAATATGAGAAGAAGACCTGCGAGAGGTAGAAATCAAAGAAATATGGAAATGAATACAGGTAGAAGATATTCATCCAATATGACAACTCCTCGTGCAGCAGGAAGATCATTTATAATAGCTCATGGAGTTGGAAATCAAAAGCAATGGTTGAAATGTAAAGGTCAAACAATAACATCTGATTGTCAAGATGTAACAGATCAATTTAACATTGCAAATTATAGTAATATTCCATTTAAAGGCTAATTATGATAATAAAATTATTGGTTATAATATGTACGATGTCTTTTTTGATATCACAAGAACCTTGTAAAGGTCATTGTTTATCTGACGAAGATGTTATTAATTTACGTACATCTATTATGGAATTAGAAAATGCAGATAGTTTAAATCAGAAAACTATTGAAAATTTAAATTCACAGATATATATGTATATACAAAAAAATAACAATGATAGTTTGATAATAAATTTACAAGACGAAAAGATTAATTTTTTGGAGAATAGAGTTGAACTGTATGAGGATATGGTGAAAGAAGTAAAACCAAAATGGTATGATAATAAATGGTTATGGTTTTTTGGTGGTATTTTTGTAACGACACAATCAATTAAATTAGCAGGTGAATTAGCAGATTAATGGATACAAAAGATTTAAAAAAAGTAATACAAAGAGAATACTTAAAATGTGTTGAAGATCCAGTACACTTTATGAGAAAGTACTGCACTATTCAACATCCTAAAAAAGGTAAAATGAAGTTTGATTTGTATCCATTCCAAGAAAAAGCTCTTACCGAATTTAAAGATAATCGATATAATATAATTCTTAAATCCAGACAATTAGGTATTTCAACTTTATCGGCTGGTTATTCTTTATGGTTAATGTTATTTCACCAAGATAAAAATGTGTTGGTAATTGCAACTGGTAAAGATGTAGCTAAAAATCTTGTTACAAAGGTAAGAGTGATGTATGACAATCTTCCATCTTGGTTAAAAACAAATGTTGAAGAAACTAATAAACTTTCATTAAGATTTAAAAATGGTTCACAGATAAAAGCAATTGCATCTAATGAATCAGCAGGTCGTTCTGAAGCTCTATCTTTACTTATTCTTGATGAGGCGGCGTTTATTGACAAAGTCGATACGATATGGACTGCTGCACAACAGACACTAGCAACTGGTGGTGATTGTATAGCTTTATCAACACCTAATGGTGTGGGTAATTGGTTTCATCAACAATGGGTTGGTGCAGAAGATGGTACAAACGAATTTAATCCAATAAAGTTACATTGGACTTGTCATCCAGATAGAGATGAATCTTGGAGAGCAGAACAGGACAAAGTATTAGGTCCGTCACAAGCTGCTCAAGAATGTGACGCTGATTTCCTTACTTCTGGACAATCAGTTGTAGATCCACAGATTTTACAATGGTATAAAGATGAATTGGTAGAAGCACCAGTTGAGGAACAAGGTATAGATAGAAACTTATGGGTATGGAGACAACCTGATTATACAAAAGAATATATAGTAGTTGCTGATGTATCGAGAGGAGATGGGAGTGATTATTCCGCAACTCAAGTATTTGAGATTGGGGATATGGAACAAGTTGCAGAATATAAAGGTAAACTATCCACTACAGATTATGGTCATTTTCTTATTGATTTAGCTACTAAATATAATGATGCTATATTGGTAATTGAAAATAATAATATTGGATGGGCTACAATACAAACTGTTATTGATAGAGGGTATAAAAATTTATTTTATCAATCAAAAGATTTACAGGTGGTTGATGTTGAACATCAAGTAAATAACAAATATAGAGCACAAGATAGAAGTATGGTGCCTGGTTTCTCAACCACATTAAAAACAAGACCACTTATCGTGGCAAAAATGGAAGAATATACAAGAGAAAAATTGGTGAAGATTCACTCAAATCGATTAATTGATGAATTGTTTGTATTTATATACAAGAGTGGAATCACAAATTCAAAAGCAGAAGCAATGCAAGGTTATAACGATGACTTGGTTATGTCGTACTCAATTGCTCTTTGGGTTAGAGATACAGCGTTAAGATTACAGAAAGATAGAAACAATCAACAATGGGCTATGATGGATTCTATGTTAAAAAGTAATGGAAATAAAGAAGATCTTACAGCCGGATTTCAATCAGGAAATCCAACTCATCCCAAAAAAAATCCATATGAAATGGATACAGGTAAAGAAAAAGAAGATTTAACTTGGTTAATTAAATAAGAGGTAAAAAATGGCAGAAGAAAATATATTAACGCGACTAGGAAAATTATTTCAAACTAATATAGTTATTAGAAAAGATGAAGCTGGTCAACTTAAAATAAAAGATGTTGATATGACACAAACAGCATTAACATCTAATTTTATAGATAGATATACGAGGTTAATGAATAATTCATCTACAACATATGGTAATAGAGAAAATAGTAGAAACGCATATGATGTAGCTAGGCAAGAGTTATTTAGAGATTATGAGGTAATGGATTCTGATTCTATTATATCATCAGCACTCGATGTTTATTCTGATGAATCTACCATAAGTAATGTTGAAAATGAAATTTTAAAAGTAAAATCAGATAATCCTAAAGTTACTAAAATACTTCATAATTTATTTTATAATATTTTAAATATAGATTTTAATCTTTGGTCTTGGATTCGTAATCTTACAAAATATGGTGATTTCTTTCTGCAATTAGACATATTAGATAAACATGGAGTTGTTAATGTAAAACCACTTTCACCTTACAATGTTTATAGATTAGAAAATCATGACAATTCAAATCCTAATTTAGTACAATTTGAAATTCAAGATGTAAGTAAAAATAACAAACCATTTGGAAAACCGGATGCTAATTTAAAAGAAAATTATGAAATAGCACATTTTAGAATGTTATCTGATACTAATTTTATTCCATATGGTAAATCAATGTTAGAAGGTGCTAGGAAAGTATTCAAACAATTAACTCTTATGGAAGATGCTATGTTGATTCATAGAATAATGAGAGCACCAGAGAAAAGAATATTCAAAGTAGATATTGGTAACATACCACCAAATGAAGTAGAAAACTTTATGAATAAAATTATCAATAAAATGAAAAAAACTCCTGTTATAGACCAATCTACAGGTGATTATAATTTAAGATATAATGTAGAATCTGTTACTGAAGATTATTATTTACCAGTTCGTGGTGGAGATAGTGGAACTACTATTGATACTTTACCTGGTTTAACTAACGACAATGCTATTGAAGATGTTGAGTATTTGAGAAATAGAATGATGGCAGCTTTAAAAATACCTAAAGCATTTTTAGGATATGAAGAGGCTGTTGGAAGTAAAGCTACATTGGCTGCTGAAGATGTAAGATTTGCAAGAACAATTGAAAGAATACAAAAAATAATTATAGCTGAATTAGAAAAGATTGCAATCGTACATTTATATACACAAGGATTTGAAGATGCTGAATTGATTAATTTTAATTTAGAATTGACAAATCCATCAATGATTCATGAACAAGAAAAATTAGAATTATTATCACAACAAGTTGAAATTGCTAACAATATTATGGAAAATAAAATTATGTCGAGAGAGTGGATATGGAATAATATATTTGACTTAAATGAAGGTGATAAAAAGAAAATATTTGAAGAGATGGTTGAAGATCAAAAACAAAAGTTTAGATTCGAACAAATTGAATCTGAAGGTAATGACCCTGCAGATGGTAATACACCTTCTACAGAAGATGAAGATCTGGAAATGGCTAGAAGTGAAGACTGGGGCGGTGACAGACGAAGTGGAACTGGTAAGAAAGAATATGGAAACGAATACAAAGCTTCAGATGTAAAAGATGCCACCAAACACGAAAGAGAACGATATGGAAAACGAGAGTTTAAAGGTGGTTCACCATTGTATGTTGGTAAAGGATCTACATTGGTTACCAGAGAAGGATTAGTAAATTCACTTAAAAAGAAATTCGGAAAAAGTGATAAAGATAAAAGTATTTTAAGTGAAGATATTTTAATTAATGATGAATAAATATAATGATAAATCAAAAAAACTTTATATTTATATATGAAAAACTATATAATAAAATCAATTACGGAGATTAGTGTATGCGTTCCAAAAGAATAAAGCATTCAAAGATTCGTAACACGGGACTGTTGTTTGAATTTTTGTTAAGACAAGTCACAGTAGATGTGTTAGAAAATTTGAAAGAGAGTAAAGCTCTTACTATATTAACTAAATATTTCAAAGAGAATACGGAGTTAGGTAAAGAGTTATCGTTATATAACTCTCTCATCAACAAAAAATTCAACAATGATAAAAAGGCTGAATATTTTATAAGTGAAATTTTAAAACATAGAAACAAATTTATAACAACAAAAATAAAAAAAGAAAAATATAATTTAATAAAATCATTACAAGAAATTTATGATACAGATAAACTTTTTTCATCCAAAGTAGATAATTATAAAGTTTATGCATCCATATACAAGTTATTTGAATATAATGACAATTTAAGTGCTGAAGAAAAAACTGAATCTCATTTCAATTTAGTAGAACATATTACTACTAAATCTGGTGTAAGATTAACAGATTCTATTCATCCAGATTTATTAAAAAGTGAAGATTTGAGAATAATAACATATAAAACTTTATTAGAAAAATTTAACACTAAATATGCTAAATTAAACTCACCACAAAAAACCTTATTGAAAGAATATATAAATAATATATCTAACACTAATTCTTTAAAAGATACTTTAAGAGATATTGTAAAAGGTTTGAAAAAAGATTTGAAAGAACATTCCAAAAATTTAAAAGACAAAGTTGTTAGGATTAAAATGAATGAATCTTTAAAATCTATAAACAAATTTTGTGGTGTAACATCTAAAAGTACAGTTGTTAAAGATTCACATGTAATACAAACATTAAGATATATGGAACTTCTAAAGGAGTTAAAGAAAAGTGGAAATAAAAAACAAAAAGTCATTTAATGATTTAATCACATCTTTAACTGAAGAAATTTTAGATGAAGAAGATTTAGATGAGATAACTACTACAGGAAATGTGGATGGTTATAATACACCATTTGCCTTTTCAGATGGTGGTAAAAAATCTAAAAAGAAAAAGAAAAAATATTCCACCACGAGTACAGGATATAGTATGGTAGGTGAAGCTATAGATGGTAAAGATATTAAAGTTATTAAAAAACTTATAAGAGATGTTGTGGCCAATATATTAAGAGATATATGGTTAAAACGAAATGTATGGAAACAACCTAAATAGGAGAATTTAAATGTCAAGTGGATTAGTACAAACAATGTATGGAGCAGATTCAAGTAATAACAAAAAAATGAAACCATCAGGTGTAGCTTATCAATATAAAAAAGCTGTTGCACCAGCTGCAAATACTGTTGTTGATGCTCCTTTATATGTCATTATAAATGTAGGACATGCTACAAAGTATGAATTTAAATATGAATCGGATGGTGGATTTGTAGATTATGGAGTAATCCCGATTGCTGATAATGCTGGAGCGGGTCCTGTAAGAATAGATATCCAACCAATAGCTTGGAAGGGTGGTGCTGGTGCTACAGGTGATGTCACATTCATTTACAATCAATCATCAGCAAGTAATTAAATAGGAGATAATTAAAATGTCAAGTAAAAACTTATTGGTGGATTACATACCATTTGAGGTAACACCACAACAAATTAATGAAGCTATGTCAAAAAACGATGGTAGGTTAATTGTTAATGGAGTTCTTCAAAGAGCAGAGGCTAAAAATCAAAACGGAAGAGTTTATCCAAAAGAAACCTTGATGAGAGAGGCTAAAAAATACGCCGAAATTCAAATTAAAGAACGAAGAGCATTAGGTGAACTTGACCACCCAGATTCTTCTGTTGTTAACTTGAATAATGTATCTCATAATGTATTGGAAATGCATTGGAAAGATAATGACTTAGTAGGTACAGTAGAAGTTTTAGGAACACCAGCAGGAAATATATTAAAAGAATTATTTAAATCAGGTATCAAACTTGGTATTTCGTCTAGGGGAATGGGTTCTGTAAAGGAATTAACAAACGAAGAAGAAGGTGATACAGTAGAAGTACAACCAGATTTTGAATTGATTGCATTTGATTTTGTGTCAAACCCATCCACACACGGAGCTTTCTTATCACCAACAAATGAAGGTAAACTGAATGAAGGTGTTGGTACACGAGATGGTGTATGTTGTCATGATTGTAAAGTTGAAAACATAATCAACGATATATTTAGAGGAGCTTAAAATGGATTATAAAAAAATGATGGGTTATAGTGATAAACCTAAAACTAAAAAAATTAAAAAAACTAAAAAAACTTCTCTTACTGAAAATTTAATGAAAGAATTTGATGATTTTAATTTAGAATTAGGAAAAGTTTATACTGACAGAGATTTACCTCCCTTTAAAACTAAATCTCAAATAAAAGAAGGTCCGGCATACGAATATAAAAAACACTCCAAAAAAATAGATAAATCATTAAAAGATTTACAAAAAAACTTTTTAGACTTTTATGAAAATTTAAGAAAAAAAGGTTTGAATGATGAAGCTGCTGACTTTCTTGATAACTACAAAAAAAATGTAGTTGGATTCACTAAACAATATAAAAAAGATTTCGGAAAATTATTGTAATGCCATCTTCATCAAAATCTCAACAACGATTTTTTGGTGTTGTAAAGGCAATGCAAAAAGGTGACATTCCTAAAAAAGGAAAGGCTGGTAAAACAGCTAAAAAAATGACTAAAAAAGATGTTGATGATTTTGCTTCAACAAAACATAAAGGATTACCTAATAAAGTTAAGAAGGAGAATCGTGTGAGAAGTTTAATCAGAAAAATGGTCAGAGAAATTATGGCCGAAAATACAATTAAAATTTCAACTATGAAAGATGTTGCTTTTGCTGGTAGAGATAGATTAGCCCTTTATGGTAAAAAAGGTAAAGTTGGTTTAGATAGAAAAAGTGTCAGTGCTTTAGTTAAAGCAGTTAGAAAATCGTTAGGTCGTTCATTCACAAATCATGAAGTTAAAGAAGGAAAACTTAATGAAGGAACAACATTGACATTACCAAATGGTGTTAAAGCCAAGATAGAATTTAAAGGAATTACATTACAGGCAAAAGGAAAAAAACCTGTATTTTTAGATAGAAGAGAAATGATGATATTTTTTAAAGCTACTCAAAAGTATATGAAACAAGGATTAGCTGCAGGTAAAATAAAAGAAGTCATAAGTGGTGTAGATGTCGCAAAAAAAGTATTAAAAAATAAACAACATGAAAAAGGTATTGATATGCAAACAGCAAATCTAATCGTTACAATACATAAAGCATATAATAAAAATAAAGAACTACAGAAAAAGTTTGAAAAAATACCTTTGAAGAAAATGAAAGAGTTAATATTGAGGTATATGTCATGATAAATATGAAAGATTTAATAAAAAAACAAAGTGATATAATTCGTAAACAATCTGGTATGATAAAAGAAGAAAACGAATCTACTTGGACAATTCTATATAAAGGTATGATAGGTGGATTTCGTAAAGCAAAAGATAAAAGATTAGATGTAGTTGCTAAAGCTGTAGCCTTTTTTATTAAAACTGAATATGGTATTGGTGCTAAAAATGATTTTATTAAAAAATTTAAGAAAATGCTATAATGATTAAATTAAAAGACTTATTAAATGAAAGTTTAGTATCTGGCGGTGTAGTATCAGGTGGTTCTGATGCTGGTAGAGATGTGATATCTAAAATGAGTGGTGGAAGTCTATCACGATTTGGTAATCTTTCTAATATGCATAATTGGGCTGGACAATACAAAGATGGTTTAGAGTTTGGTTTAAAGAATAAAGTAAAGGTTGGTGGTAAAGTAGTAAGTATAGTACAAATCAAAGTAACTGGTAAAGATAAATATACTATTGCTTATTTAGATTGGGATAATGGTAAAAGACCTTTACTTACAAGAAAAATAGTAAAAAATGTAAGTGGTAAAAATTTACCAAAAGAATTAAAAAAGAGTGTAAAGGTCGGATGATTAAACTAAAATCATTAATAACAGAAGGTAGTTTAGCAATTGGTAAAGGACAATATGCTAACATCTATGATATGAAAAAAGAAATAAAAGAGGGTAAGTTTAATCCAAAGAATCCAACTGTCGCTGTTACTGGTCTTGGAGTTTATACTCTCAAACAATTAGAAAAAAGGATACAGAAAGATTTGATAGGGGCAGCTAAGAATTTAGGAAGTGAAAGAGGTATTGAAACTTTAATATATCATTTATATGAAAGATTAACACCTTTAGGTTCTAAAATAAAAGGACTACATGAGGTATATCAACAAATGAACGCTCCTCAATATAAAAGAGCAGTGACATTATACAAAAGAAAAAGATGAAAATATCTAAAGAAATATTAAAAGAAATTATTAGAAAGGAACTTCAAACTCTTGATGAAAAGTGTTGGAAGGGGTATGAGAAAAAAGGAACAAAAAAAATGTTTGGTAAAATATACCCAAATTGTGTAAAAAAAGAAAATACGGAAGATGAAGTTAAAGAAGATTTTGGAATGTCTGCTAAACAATTACCAACATTTTCTTCGAAAGAAGCTAAAAAAATAATTGATGATAGTGTTAGACAATACGCGTCTTTATTAAGAAAGGCAGAAGCTAAAATTATAAAAGATTGGATGTCAAAGGCAAAAAGTGGTGCAATCGATTATTTCGATATAGTCAGAGGATTACAAACTGGTGATGTATCACGAGCATATCCATTTGAATTAAGATTTTTAAAAGGTATCTTGGATAGAGATAAAATTATGAACAGATTTAGAAGTTACTTTAAAGGAAAAAAAGGTAAAAAAAGATAATGGCAACGAATAAACAGATAGTAGAAAGATTGAATTGTATTGAGGCTAGATTACCAAATGGTGAACTCGAAGAAATACATAATAATGTAAAAGAAATTAAAGAAGTTCTTTTAGACCCAGAAGATGGTATCATTGTTCGTGTTAATAAAAACACTTATTGGAGAAAAGAATTGGACGCAGATGAATTTAAAGCATTATTAAGATGGAAACAATCAGTTACTCATGCTATGTGGGTAGCTTATACAGCATTGGTAGGAATTATAGTTAAAATAATATTTTTTTAATATTTATTAGATATAGGGAGATAATAAAATGGCAAAACTAAAAAACATACTACAAGAAGTGTTCGAAGATACACCAAAAGTAGATAAATACAAAGTGGTTGAAGGTGTTAAAAACTTTGGTATTGTTGGAAAACAAATCTATAACAACAATAACATTGTTGAAGTAGCTAAACAACTAGCTTCTATAGCTGAATCAGCTCATAACCATATTCTTAGTGAACAAGATGATTGGTTTGATAAAGTTTCAGTTAATAAAAATATGAAATCATTAAAAGGTAGTGTGGTTGAATTTCAAAAAGCAGCTAAAGAAGCACATATACTAAATCAAAGATTAACAGGTCTTTACGAAGACATTGGACATGTATTAAATCGTTATTATGAAATCGATGAAGCTCTTGAAGAAATGGATAAACCAGACGAAGATGAATTAGATGGTGATTTTGATGATAGAGAAGATAAAGATATTGATAATGATGGTGATACAGATGATTCAGATGAATATCTTCACAAAAAAAGACAAGCTATCAGTAAAGCTATGAAAGAAACTGCAGATTCTGAAGCTGCAAAACCAAAAGTTAGATTGAAAGATATTAAAAATGTAGTAACTACAGGTATACCAGCTCTTGGAGATTTAGTTCCAGGTAAAAAATAATTATGAATTTAATTCATCACTTAATACATCTTTTAATTTATAGTGTTTTACTATGGCAAGTGATATTAGGTGTATGGATTATACTGATATGGGCTTCTAAAAATTTAAAATTTCACCAGTCTCCCGTCCTAAACATTGGAGAATCATTCCAAAAGAGTGATTCTCCAGGTGAAGAAATAAAGGTGAAAAAAGATTTAGGACCAATTGAAGTAGATGTAAAGAAAAATGTGATAATGGACACAAAATCAGACGAATCAAGTGTCAAGTTAGACGAAAAAATTAAGGGTAAGGTTAAAACCCAAAAAGATAAACTAAAAAAACTAAGAGGTTAATATGGCTAAAGGCTTAGATTGTGGAACAAGTTATTATATAACAGCCACAGAAGATAGTATAAAAAAACAAAGAAATGTATTCTTAACAGTTGACGGAGATGCAAATCAAGTTAAACGAATGTTGAAAAGACAAAGAATACCATTTGTTGAAAAAAGTGGAAAAGTTCACATCGTTGGACAACACGCTTTTAATTATGCTCAAATATTTAGTACAACAGAATTAAAACGACCTATGTCAAGTGGATTATTAAATCCGAAAGAAAAAGATGCACTACCTGTATTGAATGCAATTATAGGTGAGTTGGTTGGAAAAGCTAAGAAGAATGAAACTTGTGTTTATTGCATACCAGCAAAACCAATCGACCAAACAAGAGAAGTTTCTTATCACGAAGATGTATTGAAACAAATTATTGAAACATATGGATACAATGTCAAAGTTATAGAGGAGAGTGTTGCTCTCGCTTACGAAGGCCTTGTGGATAATGATTTAACTGGGATTGCAATATCTATGGGTGCTGGGATGTGTAATGTATGTGTGATGTATCAAGGGATGAGTGCACTCTCCTTCTCTGTTGCGAGAGGTGGAGATTGGATAGATGAATGTGTAGCATCAGATTGTGGTGTTACAAAGGCAAAAGTGATAAGTATAAAAGAAAGTTCAAAGAACTTAGATTTAACAAAATCAGCTATAAATGATATATATAATGAAGGAAGTGATGAGTACAACATTATAAATGCTATTCGTTCTTATTACGGAGCATTAATAAATTATCTACTTACTAATTTAGCTAATCAGTTTAACAACGCTGAAAGTGTACCAAATTTTCCTGATTCTGTTCCAATCGTATTCGGTGGTGGAACATCATTAGTTAAAGGTTTTATGGATGTAGTAGGTGAACAATTTAATCAAGACGAGTTTCCAATACAAGTAAAAGAATTTACACTTGTTGAAGATGCTCATACAGCAGTAGCTCGTGGTTGTTTGAGTGAAGCACAATTAATCGAGGAGGAAGAGGGTGAAAGTAACGAAGAGTCAACTTAAAGAACTTATAAAACATACTATAATTGATTTAAAAGAAAAAGTATTTGGTTCTAAAGCTCAATATGATGCCTATAGAAAAAAGCATAACTTGAAACCTGGCAGTAAACATAAAGTAGATGGTAAAACAGTTACTGTTAGAGATACTAAAAAAATGTCTAAAAAAGCTAAATCACTTGGTGATAGAATGGCTGATAAATTAAACAAAAGAATGGCTGACTTGGAAAAGAAAAGAAAACAAGGAAAAATTAAAGAATCCACAAAAAGAAGATACACTGTAAAAGAAGTAAGAATGTGGATGAAAAAATTAGAAGAAAATCGTTACAAGAAAGTATATAATTCAGATGCTCGTAGAGTTGCTTGGATGGTAAATAACGAAGGTGTTGAATTATCTGAAATGCCTAAATCAATGAGTAAGAAATGGACAAAGGCTCAATACGGAAGAGAAAGATATTTGGCTACTGAGTTCTTGAAATCTAAATCAGAACAACTATCAGAAGCTATAACTGGTAGTGATAGAAAAATAATGATGATGATTGTTAGGGATATACTTGAGAATCTTAAAAAAGCTGGTGCTAAGAAACCAAGTAATCAAATAGGTAGAGGAGTTCTTTCTATTCTTCGTGCTATGACATACACACCAGATAATGCAAATTATAAAAACTTTAAAAAGTATTTTCCAAAAACATTTAATAGTAAATTAACTCAAAAAAGAGTAGCTCAATTCCATAAACAAACTGACAAGGTTCAACTTACTATGGTTAAACAGGCTATGAATAAAGTTCTTGGAGAAGGAAAACTTACAGAAAAAATAAAAGATAAAAAATTACAAAAAGCTATTGATGATTTATATAAATCTGTTGTTCAGTTTGGAAAACATCCATCGGTAAGGAAGAATCAAAAGATAATAGCTGGTCTTATTGTACCAATTAACCAGCGTATAGTAAAGATGGAAAAACAATTAGGTGAAGGAAAACTTACAGAAGGTTCTAAATATGATGATATAAAGAAAAAGATGGAAGCTACTATGGCTCAATTAGTTAAAAAAATGGGATTAAAATCAGTAGTTAAACATCTTGTTGGTAAAGGTGGTATGAGTTATTTTATAGATGACCCAAAAGAAGCAAAAAAATTACAAAAGTATTTACAGTCAAAAATTAAAGATGTTAGATTAATAAATTTAGATAAAGATGGTGGTGATGAATCGAATCATGTTGTATATGCTGTATTATTTGAGGGAAAACTTACAGAAAAAATTAAACCTAAACAAAAGATTTCTAAAAAAGAATGGTCTAAGATTAAAAAATTTAATAAACATATTGGACAAGATGGAACTCACTATGTTACACAATTAGACAGAAAGTTAGGAACAATATTAGTTCCTGTTATTGTTGAGGAAAAACTTACAGAGAATAAAATCTATTCTAAAAAAGATGGCTTAAAACTTGTTAAAAAAATAAAAAGTAAAGACAAAACTGTATATAAGGTAGATAAACAAAAAGCTACATATGGTGGTAAAAAAGTTACTATGTATGTTCTTTACACCAAAAATAAAAATTATTATTCTGGTAATAATCCACACAATGTAGATATGGCAAAAGGTAATGGAAAAAATATGTATTTAGTTCCTATCAAAGAACAATTGAATGAGGCAAAAATGGTACAATTACAAATACCGGTTAGAGATAAACTCAAGGTTAATAAAATTTTAAAAAAAGTAGGTGGTAAAATGGGAAAAAATTACGAATTTGGTGTAGGTAAAGCTGGAACATTTATTTTAGAATTAGACACGAAATTAGAAAATAAAGTTTTAGAATTGATGATAAAGAATAGAATACAAGTAAAAGAGGTATAAATGAAAAAAAGAAAAAACTTTAGGAGAAAAAAACCTAAAGATAATTCAGTAGGGTTACAAGTAAAGGTTTTTAACAACAATGTAGAAGGAGCTTTAAAAATTTTAAAACGAAAAGTTAAAGATTCTAATTTGTTTGTAGATTTAAAGAAAAAACAATATTATGTAAAACCTTCCGAAAAAAAGAGAGAGATGAGAAATCTTGCTAAATTGAGAAATAAATATCAACAAGAAAAAATAAAAAAAACTCATTAATACACATCAACAAATAATCGATAAATTATTTGAATATTTGGATTTTTTACAAACACCACATCCAAATTTTAATAATATGCCAATATGTCCTTTTATACAAGGAGATTTACATACTGATAACATTCAATTTATTGTTTACAATTCATCAATGGAAAAATCATTAGTAGACATTGTAAAAGAATGGAAAGAATCTAGGTTTAAAACAGGTTTAGTATTACATGTTGGTGATGATTTAAAAACAATTAAAAGGAAACCATATCAGAAGTTTTTAAATGAGGAATTAAGAGAAAATGGTATGGGTGATATCAAAATATTATTATTTTCACCATTTGAAGATTTTAATATAACAGGTATAGATACACGAAAACAAGCTCCATGTATGTTATACAATTTAGCCACACGAGAAGATTTATCAAAAGCTCAAGAAAAACTACAAAAAACTAAATGGTATGATAATCTTTTAACTGAAGATTATAAAAAGTTGAATATTAAGAAAAAAATATTATAATTTTTTATAAATTTGTATATTTATATACATAACAATTCAAATACACCACCATTTTGTTTATATGTGGTGTCTAAACATAACTTAACATAATTAAGTTTCCTAATAAACTTATTCCAAAATGATATAATATTGAGGAGAATCGCAATGAGTGATTTATTACAAGAGGCTATTGCAGATGCTAAGGCAGTTCGTGAAACAGCTTTACAAAATGCAAAAATGGCTTTAGAAGAGGCTTTCACACCTCAACTCAAATCTATGCTTTCTGCTAAACTAAAAGAGGATGAAATCGAAGAAGGTGAACCTGTAGTTGAAGAAGAAGAAGATGAAGAAGAAGTTGAAGAAACTATTTCATCTGATGATACTGATACTGTTTCAGAAGAACCTGTCGAAGAACCTGTAGTTGAAGAAGAAGAAGAAGATGATGAAGATGTTGAGGAAGGCAGAATGTCCGCTGGACATGATGACGAAGAAGCCGAAGAAGGACATGGTATGCATGATGAAGATGATGACGAAGATGACCTAGATCTAGAAGCAGTTATCAGAGAACTTGAATCTGAACTTTCTGAAGGTGAAGATGAAGAGGATGATGAGGCTGAAGAAGGTAGGGGTATGAAAGAATCTGAAGAATCTGTAGAAGAGCCTGTAGAAGAAGGTGAAGAAGAGTATGAAATTGATGAAGCTGCACTTACAGAAGAAGATGATGATGATGAAGAAGAAGTAGAGGAATCTGTTTCTGAAGATACATCTGAACTTTCTGAAGTTCAAGCTGAACTAAAAGAATATAAAGAGGCAGTTCATTTCTTGAAAGACAAACTTCACGAAGTTAATATTTTAAACGCTAAGTTATTATTCACAAACAAATTGTTTAAAGAGTTTGCACTCGACAATGGTCAAAAACTAAAAGTGGTCGAAACATTTGACAGAGCACAAACTACAAGAGAGATTAAACTTGTTTATTCTACACTTGCAGAACAATTTGGTGATAATAGCACAATTAATAGAAAATCAATTAAAGAATCAGCTAGTGCACCTGTTGCATCAACTAAACCTTCTAAAGAAGCTACGAAAGTAATTTCTGAAGAAACCGAAGTTGCTAATAGGTTTAAAAAACTTGCTGGTTTAATTAACGGATAATTTAATAGGAGAAAATAATCATGAGTGATTATGTAAAAAACGCATTATTAGATGCAAGTCCTATGAAGAAACAGAAAGAAGAAGCAGCAGCTCTCGTTGGGAAATGGGAAAAAACTGGTCTTCTTGAAGGTTTGAATAAGGACTTTGAAAAAAGTGGAATGGCTGTTATGCTTGAAAACCAAGCAAAACAGTTAATTTCAGAAGCTTCACAAACTAACCCAACGGGTGGAAATGATGAAGAATGGTCAGGTGTTGCTCTTCCATTAGTACGAAGAGTATTTAGTAACATCGTAGCACAAGATCTAGTATCTGTACAACCAATGAATCTACCTTCTGGTCTAGTATTCTATCTTGATTACAAATATGGTACAACAAGAGGAAACGCTACATCAGGTGATTCATTATTTGGTAAAACTGGTCCTAACTCACCTGAAGGTGCTTTAGCACCTTTCCCAGATGGTGGTTTATATGGTGCTGGTAAAGCTGGATATACAGTAAGTGGTTCATCTACTTCAGTTGCATTTAGTAACACCAATGGTGCTGCTGTAGCTGCTACAAAAGCTCAGTTAAACTTTGATAACGATGTATCATCAAGTAAAGCTGGAAAACTATGGTATATAACAGGTTCATTAGGAACAACTGACTTTGATTCAACTTCAGTTAGATCTTGGAATATTACAGGAGGAACTAATTCAACTGTATTATCACAATTTACAACTATTGATACGAATGGTTTGATGACAATGGTTGTATCAGCTTCATCTGCAGCTGATGCACATGGTTCATACGATGTATTCTATCAAAAATCTCCAACTGCATCAAACAGAGGTGATTTTGAAGATCAACAAGGTATAGCAACAAATGATTACCTATCAATTCCAGAAATTGACTTACAACTTAATAGTTCAGCTATCGTAGCTAAAACTCGTAAGTTGAAAGCTGTTTGGACACCTGAGCTAGCTCAAGATTTAAACGCTTACCATAGTGTAGACGCTGAAGCTGAGTTAACATCAATGTTGTCTGATTACATTTCAATGGAAATTGATCTGGAAATCTTGGATATGTTGATTGCAGACGCAACAACAACCGATTACTGGTCAGCTCAAGTTGGTAAAGTATATGATTCAGGTGCAAGTGCATTTGTAACAACTACTTCAGCTAACAGTGGTGCTGAACTAGCATACACAAGGTTTGATTGGTATCAAACATTAGTAGAAAAAATACAAAAAGTATCAAATACAATACATCAGTTAACACTACGAGGTGGTGCTAACTTCTGTGTAGTTGGTCCTAAAGTAGCTACAATCCTTGAATCTATTCCAGGATATGCAGCTTCTACTGATGGAGATCAAGATCAGTTTGCTATGGGTGTAACTAAAATAGGTGCTATTTCAGGTAGATTCACAGTATACAAAAATCCATATATTACTGAAAATATAATATTACTTGGATTTAGAGGTTCAAACTTCCTTGAAACAGGTGCGGTATACGCTCCATATGTTCCATTGATTATGACACCACTTGTATATGATCCATCTGACTTCACTCCAAGAAAAGGTGTGATGACTAGATACGCTAAGAAAATGGTTAGACCAGAGTTTTATGGTAAAATCTATTGCTCTGACTTAAACTTAATTTAAGCATAGTATACATAGTTAGTTAAAAAAATAAGAGCCATTCAAAATTGAATGGCTCTTTTTTTATCTGCCTTATATTTATATATGAGAATAATTATGCAATTAATGCAGTAATGGAGATATTATATGGCTGATAAATTTCAATATGTTTACCAAGATCCAACATTTATAAATCAAATTACAGGTTCGACACCTTATGGATTATATGATGCAGATAATACATTTGTATCAGAAAGTTTACAGATATGTAAATTTGTATCTCGTAGATTAGGGCATCCAGTTATGCAACTGGAATTTGGAAGTGGTTCTATCTATTCGATGTTTGAAGAGGCTGTATCAGAATACTCTCAATTAATAAATCAATATAATATGAAAAATTGGTTATGGGATCAATATGGTAATGATAGTAGAATATCAGGTTCTATGACTACAGGAAGTTTAAATCCTATAACACCAAATATGGGAACAAGTGTATATTTATCAGAAACATATGGTAATGCAGTTGGTGTTGGTGGTCATACTAATTTATTTACAGGTTCAATAACTTTAGTTGGAGACCAACAAGTATATGATTTACCAAATGATGCCGCACTTGAAGTATCAAATCATGAAAATCAAACATTAGAAATTCAGAGAGTATTTAATTATGGTCCGGCAGCCATAACAAGATTTTATGACCCATTTGCTGGTTCATTTGAACAACGAAGTATGTTGGATAATTTAGGGATGGGTAATGTATCACCAGCAGTATCTTTTGTATTAAGACCTTTGTCACATGATTTAGTTAGGGCACAAGCTATAGAATCAAATGATAAGATTAGAAAATCAGCTTATTCTTTTGAGTTAATAAATAATAAATTAAGAGTATTTCCAAGACCTAAAACGACTGATGCTGGTGATAAAATATGGTTTAACTACTATGTTAAGAGTGAAAAAAATTCAACAACAAGAACACATACAGAAGGAAAAGTATCAGATCCAAGTAATGCACCATATACCAATATTACATATAGTGATATAAATGCACCAGGTAGACAATGGATTAGAAAATATACATTGGCGTTATCAAAAGAATTATTGGGAATTATCAGAAGTAAATATGCTTCAATGCCACTTCCGAATGGTGAGGTATCTTTAGATGGTGAAGCGTTAAAGGCAGAAGGTAGAGAAGAAAAATCACAATTATTAGATGAAATGAATACATTTTTAGAATCAGTATCATTAACTGAAAGAACAAGACAAGAACAAGAAAGGGCTGAGGCTAATCAACAAGTTTTAAATAAAGCCCCACTTGAAATTTATATAGGTTAATTATGAAGTATACACATAGAAAAAGAAATGACATTAATCGGACAAGTCAGGTACCAGTACAAGAAAAACCTCATACGAGAAAAAGTAATTTTTCATTGGTAACTAAAAGTGAGTTTTCATTAGTGAAACAAACTGCTATGAGATTAAAAATTTCAGAAAACTCATTAAGAGCTAAGATGGTATCATATTTAAATGCTGTAGAGCAATATAAAAAAGATACATATATGGATATACCAGGTTATGTGAGAGTTGGTAAAAATAAATGTTGTAATTCTAAAGTTACTAAATCTTTGTCTAAATGGTTTATTGATTGTGTAACATGTCCACCACAAGATGATAGTGTATTTAGTCATTGGATAATTGATTGTGGTAGTAGTTCTGTAGAAGTAGATTGTGATACAGGTAACGATGCTGGTTATACTGATGGTGGAGAATTTGGAAACACCGGATGTATCACTCGTGATATGGGATGTAACCAAGCAGCTTAACGGAGAATAATATTGGCAAATAAACCATTTTTTGTACCGCAGAAAGAAATTGATTTAATTGATTCAATGAATGAAGAGTTGATTGATGAGATAGTAGGTCAGACGGTAGATATTTATAAAATAACTGTTGAAAATACGGATGATAATATCTATGGTGAATCTACAACCAAATATTATGATCAAGGATTTAGGGTAAATTGTTTAATTCAATTTGATGAACCTGAAGTGAATCTGGATGAGTTTGGTACAGATGTAAATGTTACTATGGAAATGTATTTTCATAGAACAACTTTGAAAGAAGCAAATTTTTATCCAGAAGTTGGTGACATTGTGGATTGGAACGGATTTTATTGGGAAATGAATGGAATCACAGAACCTCAATTAGTAGCAGGACATCAAAATTTTAAACATCAAATAAAAGTTACTGCTCATAGAATTAGAAACTCAAGTTTACAGATAGAGCAAAGAATAGGTTAAGGAGAATAAAATGCATCATTGTAGTCAAGAAGATTGTATAAATTGTTTCGGTGGAGCATACGCATATGCAAAAAATGGTGGGTGTTATGATTTAAATGGAGTATATGGCGGAAATTGTACGGATTGTTCCATGAATAGTATGACCATTAAAAATGATACTCATAATTCTCAAAATAATTTAAGAACACGAGAAGGTCAATTTATAAACAGAAGAACGGGTAACCCAGTTTCAGCAAATATGCCATATCATACACATCAAGGGCAGGCTATGGCGGGAGCGGTACATTCAAATAGACCACACGATAAGTATGATAGAATTACTGGTATTAATAGAAGACCTTTGCCAGGTGGTCCTGGTCCGGGTAATCCTGACATGAGTAATTGGATGTATGAAACGGATGGTACAGGTTATTCAATGCCTGGTTATGGTCCTGGTGGAGGTGGAGGAGATGATACTTCTGAACTTATATATGGATGTACGGATATGACAGCTACTAACTATAATCCGAATGCAGATGTTAATGATGGTTCTTGTTTGTATGGAAACGGTGGAGGAAACGGTGGTTATAATTATGGACATAGTAAAATGTGTATCGATAGATTTAATTCTTATGGACCTCCAACATTTGATGCGTGGTGTTCTTATCAAGATGAATATAATTGTCCTAATGATCTTGCTAATTACTATGGTTGTAAAACTGATGCAGATTGTCGAACCATATTTAGACAACGAAGTCAAATTAAGTATTATTATTATGCAGTGTATGGCCAGCAATATGGACCGGACTGGAGTGTTTATCATGATTGTGTTGAACCAGCGTGTAGATCTGGATGTTGTGGATGTGGGAGTATATAAATTATGGCAGTTCAAAAAATAATAGGAAAAAAAATTTCAAAGTTTGATACATCAAACCCTAATTTTAATCCTGAAGCTTTAAAACCTAAACAAGAAATTGAAGTGAGTGGAAATATAAAAGAGGATGATGATACAAATATTTATGGTGAAAAAAAACATACTTATGTACCAGATGCAAATGGTAATTTACAAATGGAACAACTTATGGGTAAGTTGATGAATAAGTTAGATAATATACCAGTTGGAAGTCAAACAGGTACAAATGCAGTTGAAGTAGATATAAAAAGAGAGATTGCAATTGGTAAAGCTGATATGAGTTCTATTAAATCACAAGAATTTAAAGGTAAAGTTAAAACTAAAAAAGATAAACTAAAGGCATTGAGAAGAAGAAATGGCCGTTAAACCAGTAACAAATAAAGCATTAAGAAAAGAAACACAAAATAGAGCTAAACAAGTATCTACAAGAGATGTAAATGCTCGTACAGGAAATCACAAACGAACTATACTTCCAGGTAAAAGTTTAGATAAAAATTATGCAGTATCATTGCAAGATGTTGATACTTCTATACTTACACATGTAAAAAATGTAATTAGACCTTATGTAAAAGAGGCGAATGAAATTTATAATGTACCTATTATTTATGGTAATGAAGAGAGATGGAAATCTGCTAGAAAAAGAGGGGTTTTATTAGATAAAAATGGAGCTCTACAATTACCATTAATAATGATGAAAAGGGTTAGTGTAGATAGAAACGAAACAATGGGTGGAATGGAACATGATGTACAGAGGCAACATTCAGATGTAGTTAGAAGTTCAAAATGGTCAAAGAAAAATCAATATGATAGATTTTCAGTACAAACAGGAAAAAAACCTATAATAGAGAGTCTTGTTACCACACCACCAAACTATGTTAATGTAAGTTATGAATTTATACTTTGGACAAATTTTATCTCACAAATGAACCCATTAGTTGAAGAGTTTATAGAACATAATAATACTTATTGGGGTGAAGCTTCAGAGCATAAATTTTTAAGTAAATTGGAAAGTGTATCAGACGCTTCTGAAATGACACAAAATTCAGAAAGATTTATTAAATCAAATTTTACTTTATTGGTAAAAGCTTATTTATTACCTGAATATACAAATTCTGTAGTGACAAATAAAATATCAAATTTAAAGAAAACATTATCACCATCAAAAGTTGTATTTGGGTTTGAAGGTGAACCTGCAGGAAGTTCAATAGTTGATTCTGGTAACGATGGTAATCTTGATGGTCCTGATTATGGTGGAAATCAAGAAATTCCTAAATAGAGGTTATGAGATATAAATGGCAAATTTTAATAAAAATGCTAAACAATTACAACTAAAAAAAATAACAAATACGTTATATACTAATCTCAATACTATATATGAAGATGGGTACATCATTGATTGTGGCACTCCTGGTAAAATTAGTATACCTAAAGATGTAGGTGAAAGACATAGACTTGAATATTATGATGTTGTTTTATATAAAAGTAAAGAGTGTAAAGTATACAAACCAATATTACTGACATTAAATCAAATAAATACAATAAGTTTAGGTAAAACTCCTAATGAACCATTATTTCGTGAAGGTGGTTACATGCAATGTATGGGTGAAGCTGGTGGACCTCCATGTTATTGGGTACCTGATGTACCTGGTGGCGGTATAGATATAGATGATGATACAGATGAAGATGAAGAAGTAGTACAATGGTATGAAGAAATTTTTTGGGGATGTGCTCCTAATCAATTGGGTTATTCACCAAATGATAACTGTCCAAATGGTTTTGTATGTATTCAATCTCAAGCTCCTGATGATGTAATAACATGCTGTCCACCTGGCCAGAAAGAAGAGTTTGGCGGCCCAGCTCTTGGTAGAATTTGTACCGGTGACATAGATTATTGTGGAGATCCTCAAGCTAGAAATTATAATCCATTTGCAACAATAGGAGGAACAGTTCCTCCTGAATATAATCAAGATACAAGTACCACTTTATATCCACATTATCAAAGTATGTGCGTTTATTGTGACCCAGCCAATGAGTTAGGTTATGGTAGTGTGTGGACTGATTGTGATTCGTATTGTACAGATTTTAGTAGGTGGGGTGAATACAATGGTGGAACTTGGACAAAAGGAGATTTAAATAGAGATGGTATAACAAATGTTTTAGATATTGTCGGACAATTCAATCAAATAATGGGAAGTACAGAATTAACAGGTGGTGAGTTGGCATGTACATTATGGGCAGCAGATATTAATAATGATCAAAATATAGATATTCTTGATGTATTGGAATTGAGAGGACCTGTACTAAACCAACTTCCTCAACCTTTAAAGGTGTTAAGTATGAATGTTGGACATTTATATAATTTAGTTTCAACAAGAGAACCAACACCAACAGATTGTGATGATCCAAGATGTGTTCATGATACACATTATGAAATAATAAATGCAGCTTTAGCAGAGAGTAACTCACAATTTAGTGATGTAGTTTTAAGTATACCAGGATGGCCAGAGTGTTGTATGGGTTGGCAGAATGCTGCAAACGAAGATATTCCAGATCATCAAAGTGATTTTTGGGGTTGTAATCAAACCTGTACTAAAAATCATTTATGTAGAAGAACAGATGAAGAACGTTTATTTGACTTTATAAATGAACAACAACCTGATGTCGCTATAATAACTGAATTAATGAGTAGTACCGATACTAGATATGGGTGTGGTCAAGTATCATGTGCACAACCATATAAGGATGGTTGGCCATCACCATACAATGAACCTTTAACGAATTGGCCAGAATCATCTTGTTACCAAGATGGAACAGAACAAATTAATAGAATATTACCTGATAATTATTCAGTTTCTTGTAGTGACCCAATATATACTTGTATAGCCGTTAGAGATGATGTTGGTTACTTAACTACTGAATATGCCGGTAATTATAATGCATGTGAAGATATTATATGTGAAACCTTTAATGCTAACAGAGCAGGTATACCTACATCTAAAGAACAAGAACATTATTGTGATTATAGTGATGAACACCCTATTGAATACCCAGATTGGCCAATAAATGTTGGATATACTTATTTAAATTTATATGGGGGTGGAGATAATAAATATCCTATTAGAGTAGTTGCTGCACATCCTGATAATAGTATAAAACCAAGTGATGATAGATGTAGAACTGCACAGTTAAAACAAGTTTTTGAAGATTTTAAAGTTGATGGTGAAAACATGTTAATAGCTGGTGATTTAAATACAGATCCATATAGAATTGATTGGAGTGCATTTTGGGGTTGGGATAGTCCATTAACAGCATATTATGTATCAGAGTGGATTGAAGGGTATATAAATAATTGGGATACACAACCAAATGTACAATTTACATTTGATGTTCTAAGTTGTGGAACTTATACATTTAGGTTATTTGATGTGACAACATCTTTAAATAATTTTGAATTTGTATTGAGAGATGCCACAGGACAAGATATGACTAACTATATAGGGTTTGAAATTCCAGAAAATTTAAGAACTCCATATTATGATTTAGAAATGATTTTTGATTGGCAAAAATTTGGTTTTAAGGTTTGTGTGGATGATCCTCCAGGAATAGATTGGCCACATTGTGTTAGATATCCTTTAATATTAGGATGTGGTGCATGTTCTGATATAAATCAAACGGGTGGAGGATTGGCTGTTCAATCTTGTAATCATGGTGGGGATATTTACTATGAAGGAAAACAAGTTGTAACTTTAAGATATTATGCACCTGAAATTAATGAACAAACAGGAGAATATGGTCCTGAACCCACTCCATCTATAGCTTCAATAAATTTTGATGAAATGGAGTTATTTTTTCCTGGACAAGCCATTCCAACTGCAATATTAAATTGGATTTTAGGGAATGATGAAGATGATTATATTAGTGCAGCTACTGTCATATCACCGATAGTAAAAGATGCAATAGTAGAAAAAAGAATGGAAGAATTAATGTGGTATTCACCTGTAGATTATAAATCTATAGTTACAGGAGAAACTAAATTTTCTGATGCTTATTTAGATTCAAATGAATTATTTCTTCAAAATGTAGATTCTGAATCAGGTGGATTTGGTGGAGATTTTAAAGTACATAATAAACCAATCAATGATAATCCTGAAATAACTTTTGAATTTGGCTTTTTTGAATTTACATTCGATTATATCTTGAGTAATTTTGCACAAAACAATGAATGTGAAACATACAGTTTTCCTTTTATGGACCATAGTGCAGTTATTTGTACATTAGAAACTTAAAAAAAATTAATTTTTAAATAAAGTTATATATATTTATATATGAATACATAACAACGGAGGTTATATAGATGTCAGAAAACACAAAATTAGATAAACAAGAAATAGATAATGTAAAAGAGATACAAACAAAATATCTTCAAATACAACAAGGTATAGGACAAATTCGTGTATCATTATTAAAATTAAATCAACAAAGAGATTTACTTATAAATGCAGAAGAAGAGTTGAATAATAAATTTCATGAAACTCAAAAAGAAGAAAAAGCTTTTGTTGATGAACTTGATAAAAAATATGGTAGTGGTACATTAGACATAGAAAAAGAAATATTTATTCCCAATTCTTAAAATTAATCGATGCGTTTGAGCAAATATGAAACTATTTATATATGAATTTATGCATAAAAAAATTCAAGGATAACACCCCTTAAAAATTAACGTTAATTTAGGAGAAAATCAATGGCAGAAAAAATAATTTCACCTGGTGTCTTTACGAATGAGATAGACCAGAGTTTTCTACCTGCAGCTATCGGAGAGATTGGAGCTGTAGTGATAGGACCTACTGTGAAAGGACCAGCACTGGTCCCTACGGTCGTAAGTTCATATGGTGAATTTCAAGAAAAATTTGGGTCAACATTTAAGAGTGGTAGTGCATACTATACATATCTTACTTCAGTAACTGCTCAAAATTATTTAAAAAATTCAGGTAGGTTAACAGTAGTTAGGACATTAGCAGGTAGTTATGCAGCTGCTTCAGCTGAAATATCAGCTTCAGTTGGTAGTGGTGCAGATAAATCATTTACCTTACATCATTTATCACATGGTTCTAGTTCAAATAATATAATAGATAAAAGTTTGTTACCAACTACTAATAATACATTACCATCAGGAACTAAAGATAATATTAGATATGAAATTTCAAGTGTAAACGATAAAAAAGGTACATTTACATTATTAATTAGATCTGGAAATGATACAATTAAAAGAAAAAATGTACTAGAAACTTGGAATAATTTATCACTAGATCCTAATCAGAAAAACTATATTGGAAAAATGATTGGAGATACAGATTTACAATTTAAATCTGATGATGGTTATTATGTTAAACCTGTAGGCCAATTTCCTAATAAATCAAAATATGTTAGAGTATCAAATGTGAAAGATACTATTGATTATTTAGATGAAAACGGAAGCGTAAGAATTGGTGCTGCTTCTGCTTCTTTACCAGCATTAGGTAGTGGTTCAACACATGGTGGATTTAGTGGTGGTAGTGATGGTGATACAGCGACAGGTCCTGATAAATTCTATGATGGAATAACTGCAGCCGCAAATGTTCAAGGACTTAATCTTACTATAGGCCAAACTGGACACACAGCTTACCTTAACGCACTAAATTTAATGTCTAATCAAGATGAATATGACATTAATATGATATTAATTCCAGGTGTTATTAATGGTATAACTGGTCCTAGTGCTATCGTAAACAAAGCTATTCAAGTATGTGAAGATAGAGGTGATGCTTTCGCTGTTGTAGATCCAGTTATTTATGGTTCTACCATATCAGCAGCTACAACAGAAGCAGAAACATACGATTCTAACTATGCATCTATGTACTGGCCTTGGGTTCAAGTACCTGAAAATGAGTTAGGTAAAAATGTGTGGGTGCCACCATCTGCAGTGATACCTGGTATTTACGCATTCAATGACAAAGTAGCTCATCCATGGTTTGCACCAGCTGGTTTAAATCGTGGTGGTATTGATGTGGCTGTTCAAGCTGAAAGAAAACTAACACAAGGAAATAGAGATACTCTATATGATTCAAATGTTAATCCAATTGCAACATTTCCTGGACAAGGGGTTTGTGTATGGGGTCAGAAAACATTACAGAAAAAATCATCGGCTCTTGATAGGGTTAATGTAAGAAGATTGATGATAGCTGTTAAGAAATTTATAGCTTCAACATCAAGATTCCTTGTATTTGAACAAAATAATCCAGCTACAAGAAAGAAATTCTTAAATGTAGTTAATCCTTATTTAGAGCAAGTTCAAGCTAATAGTGGATTATCAGCTTTTAAAGTTGTAATGGATGATACTAATAATACTCCAGATGTGGTTGATAGAAATATCCTTTATGGACAATTATTCTTACAACCTACAAGAACTGCTGAGTTTGTAGTATTAGATTTTACAGTACAACCTACTGGAGCTACATTCCCAGAATAATAGTTTAAGAAAGAGCCAATAATAAAAATTATTGGCTCTTTTTTATCAGTTATTGATATTTATATATGAAAAGATTAATAATGATAAATTATTAAAATCATTAGGAGAATAGATATGGCAGAGCTTATAAGCCCAAATGAAATAATGTTTACTCAATTTGAGCCAAAATTAAAAAATAGATTTATAATGAATATTGATGGTATTCCGAGTCATGTTATAAAAGCTATGAACAGACCTCAAATTCAATTTGATGAAGTTCTTTTGGAGCATATGAATGTAACGAGATACATAAAAGGAAAAGGTAAATGGCAACCTATAGAAGTAACTTTATATGATCCAATAGTTCCTTCAGCAGCACAAGCTGTAATGGAATGGATTAGATTAGGACACGAATCAGTAACTGGTCGTGATGGTTACTCTGACTTTTATAAAAAAGATGTGACATTTAATGTATTAGGTCCTGTTGGTGATATAGTAGAAGAGTGGACTCTGAAAGGTTGTTATATTGAAAATGCTAATTTCGGTGATATGGATTGGGGAACAAGTGATCCAGCAGAAATCACATTAACATTAAAATATGATTACGCTATACTTCAATTCTAATATAGATTAAAAAGTTATTCAGAAAAAGCCCTTAATAAAAAAATTAAGGGTTTTTTTATTTATATATATATTTATATATGAATTAGTTATGAGGTTTTATGAAAACATTTAATGAAATAATTGAAAAAGTTTTAGAACACGAAGGTGGTTATGTAAATGATCCTAAAGATTTGGGCGGAGAAACCAAATACGGCATCACCAAAAGATTTTATCCAAACTTAAATATTAAAGAACTTACTATAGAACAAGCAAAAGAAATCTATAGAAAGGATTATTGGGATAAAAACAAAGTTGAATCCTTACCACAGAATTTATGGCATATCTATTTTGATATGTGCGTGAATATGGGTAAGAGAACAGCAGTCAAAGTTCTACAAAGAGCAGCTGTCAATAAAGGTAGAGATATAGAAGTTGATGGTGGTTTAGGACCAATGACAATTGGAGCTCTCAAAGGTGTCGAGTTAGATAGAGTCAGAGCATTTAGAGTAAAGTATTACGTAGATTTAATAACAGCTAAACCAGAACAAGAAAAATTTTATTTAGGATGGTTTAGAAGAGCAACGGAGGTATAATAATGTCAACAGATAAATTATATAATGATATAAAAACCCTTTTTAATGAATTTGAAGAGAATCATTCGATATTTTCAGAAAAAGGTAATAAAGCTGCTGGTGGTAGAGCTAGAAAAGCTATCGGTGAAATAAAAAAATTAGTTACAGGATATAGACAAGCGTCAGTATCTGAATCAAAATCATAGGAGTTTATAATGGCAGAAGCTAAAAAAACTGAACATAAGTTTCCAAGTGAAGTGATTGATTTACCTAGCGGTGGTAAACCATATGGTTCTGATTCACCATTAAAAGATGGTAAATTAGAATTAAAATATATGACGGCTAAGGAAGAGGATATTTTAACTTCACAAAATCTAATAAAAAAAGGTGTAGTTTTAGATAAATTATTAGATTCTTTAATATTAACACCAGGTGTTGATAGTAGAAGTTTAATAATAGGTGATAAAAATGCAGTTATGGTAGCTGCTAGGATACTGGCATACGGACCTGAATATTCTGCTGAAATAACAAATCCAGTTACAGGTGTATCATTCAAATATGAATTTGATTTATCTGCATGTGATTTTAAAGAATTACCAAAAGATGTTGATTATTCTAATAATGAATTTGAATTTGAATTACCAGTAACAAAAGCTAAAGTAAAATATCGTTTACTTAATGGTGAAGATGAACTCAATATAAATAAAGAAATAGAATCGAGAAGAAAAATAGGACAATCGTCTGAAGTAACGACTAGAATGAAACATGCTATAGTATCTATCGATGGTGAAGATGCTAGAGGTTCTATTAACAATTATGTAGATAACATGCTATCTAAAGATTCGTTAGCCTTTAGACAAGAAATGGCGAAGATAGCACCTGATATAAATCTTAGTCAGGAAGTCGAAATGGAAGGAGAGATGGTTAGGGTAGATATACCTATGACCATCAACTTTTTTTGGCCACAAGCCGGAAAATAAACCACAAATTCACGAAGAGATATTTAGTTTAATATATGGAACACAGGGTGGATTTACTCACAATGATGTGTACAATATGCCTATATATTTAAGAAGATTTTATCTTAAAAAACTAATTGATGTTAAAAAAGATGAAGAATCTCAAATGAAAAAAGCTCAATCTAGATCTGGTAAGAAACCCTCTATGCCACCTAGATCCAGATAACAAATTACGCAGATATCATTACGATAAATTAGATAATCTTATATTTATATATGAGTAACTACGGAGAATTTTTATGAAAAAGTCGTATATGAATAGTAATAGTATTTTATCAGAAGGGTTTTTTAGTACCTTAAAAAAATACTTAGTGCAATATCCCGCCTTAAAGAAGAATAAAAAGTTTAAATCTGATTTAAAAAATTTAAATAGTAGTCTCAAAAAAATTGAAGATTTAATGAACAAAGAAAGACAAAAAATAAATCCCAAAGCTAAAAAGGCAAAACTATCAAATTTTAAATTATCGGACTTCGTAAGATAAAATGGCTAATAAACTCAATAAGGAATTACAAGAACAGATAAATCTTCGTAAAGAACTATTAAAGTTATCTTACGAAGAACAATCAAAAATGGATGAATCTGCCAGTACCTTACAATCAAGAACAGATATTCTTCAAAAAATAGTGTCTGCTTCAGAGGGAGCTTTATCTGCAGAAGAAAAATCTGCACAATATGCCAGTATCAGATCAGATTTAGAAGAAAAAATTCAACATTATAAAGGTATAGGACACACAGTACAAGCTGATTCATATGCATTAGAATTAGAAGTTTTAAAAACTAAAGAAGATCAGTTAGAAGCACAATCTAATGTGAATGGAGCTTTAAAAGAGGCGGGTGATTCACTGTTGGGGGGAATGATAACTAAAGGTGAACAACTAGCAGAAACTCTTAAAAAACCTGGTGGTTTATTGGTTATAGGTTTAACAGCAGCTGTAGCTCTGTTAATGACATTCTCAAAAACAACTGACAAGATAGGTGAAAAATTTGGTGCTCTTGGTGTAAATAATTTATCACAAGAGTTAAGAGAGGCTAATGTAGTTGCAGCTGGTTTAGGAAGAAGTATAGATGATGTTGGAAATTCATTACAAGCTTTGGCAGATGATTTTGGTGTTATAACACAAGGCTCTAAAGATTTATTAAATAGTATAACAGAAACTTCAGTAGCTATAGGTATGTCGAATGATGAAGGTGCTAAACTATTTGGTACTTTAAAGAGTATAGTAGGATTGTCTGACATACAGGCTGAAAATTTAGCAAAACAAACTGCATTATTAGCTGACCAAGAAGGTTTAATTCCTAGTACTGTTATGAGAGATGTGGCAGATTCTAGTGAAGAAGTTGCCAAATTTACAAAAGATGGTGGTAAAAATATAATGAGAGCCGCTATTGAAGCTAGAAAATTAGGAATGAGCTTAAGTCAAGCAGCTTCAATGGCAGAAGGATTATTAGATTTTGAAAGTAGTATAGAAAAAAGTATGGAAGCGTCATTGATGTTGGGTAGACGTGTAAATCTTGATAGAGCTAGACAACTATCACTGGCAGGTGATATGGAAGGAGCTCTAAAAGAAATGCTTAAACAGGTAGGAAGTGAAGCCGAGTTTAATCGATTAAATGTATTACAAAGACAATCTTTGGCAGAAGCTCTTGGCACTAATGTATCTCAATTAACTAAAATGGTGCAACTCCAGGGTAAATCCACAAACGAAATGTCAAAACTCACAGATATGAAAATAGAAGATTTGGTAGCTGAAGATGCAATATCTAATATGACGATGTTAAATAATACTATGAAAAAAATAAGTGCAAATATACAAGCAGCTATTGGTGGTTTTTTACAATTTATGGGAATTACATCAGAAAGTAGTACAGCTTCAGATATATTAAAACTAGCTTTAATGGCTGTTGGAGCTGGTTTAATATTTGTAGGAGTTTCTGCTTTGGCTTCTGCAATGAAAATAAAACTTATGAGTAAGATATTAGGTAAATCAGGTACAGGTTTAGCTACATTTGCAGCAACTGGTTCTGCAGCAATACCATTATTATTAACAATAGCTGGTGTCGGGTTGGCTATAGCTGCAGTTATAGCAGCTGTTGGATTTGCATTTGAAAAAATAGGTAGTGGTATCAAAATGGTTCTTGAAGGATTTGCTTCACTAGCAGAAGTAGCTGGTAATCTGATTATACAATTAGGAGAAAATTTAACATTCGGAATGATTTTAAAAATAGGTGCATTGGCGTTAGCATTAACAGGTTTAGCTGCAGCATTGATGTTAGTTGGTGTAGCTGGTGTATTTGCATTACCGGCACTACTAAGCTTATATGCTGTAGGTTTATTACCAGGTGCACCAACAGCAGAGGCAACATCTGCAGCAGCAGCTAGTGATGGTACGGATGACAACAAACCTAAACCTGTGGTGGATGAATTACTAGAAGCTAAAGTTATGACTTTACAAGAAGAGGTAACAGGATTAAGAGATGATATGAGGAAATATTTTGGTCCTGGTGGAGAAGCTTATAGTGGAATAGAAACAGCTCATCAACGAGCACTAGAGAATTTTAGTTAATTGGAGAATTAAGTTGGCATTAGAGAAATTAAAAAGTGTATTTGCTCCTTCTGATTCTAAAAAATTTAGAACAAACACGTCTGCTGGTAATGAAACATTACCAAAACAAAAACCAGAACCCTCACCTTCTCCTATCCCACATTGGATGGGTGATACATCAGATTATAATATAGATGGTACACCAACATTTGAAACTACATCACTCTCTGATATATATTTAAAATTTACCCCATCTAGTGATAGTCAAAATCCTGATACAAATAGATCTGATATAGGTGGTGGATTTAACTTAAATTTTAACAATTTGTTTAAAGCTGCGACTGGAAATCCTCAAAATATTTCTGATATATTCTCACTTGGTAATACTAAAGTTATGATGTCGACTGAGTTTGGTGATGCTTCTATGTATTATGTTGATAGTGCATTCGGTGATGTTTTGGCTATCGATGCTAAAATAAATAAATTCGGTAAATTAGATGAAAATTTTAATCAATTAGCTGACAAAATTGGTTTACCTGGAATAAAAATACCTAATATTGATATATTTGGTCAAGTACAAGATGTTTTAGGTCTTAGTGGTGATTTAATATATCAAAATCAAGTTTTTGAATTATATAACTCGAATGCACCTACTGATGGTGATGCAGTATCACTTAAGTCCAGTGGAGATTTTTTTGGTGTTCCTGAATTTGAAAATCCAACTCGTGGTGTAGCATTTCAAGCTTTAGGTTCTAAGAATAAAAAAGGTGACACGGATTTTTCTTATCAAGGACAAGTAGTTAATAGATCACAATTGGGTATTGGAAACCCAATAGCTGGATGGAGATCTGGTGACATAAAATTTAAAGACATACAACTTCCAAAAATTGATGTGGATTTACCTGGTTTATCTGGATTTGATGTTAAATTACCTAGAGTAGATTTACCACCATTACCTAATATAGATTTACCTAATTTAGGTTTAGGTGGGTTATTCGACAATTTCAGTAACCCTTTCCCTAAATTCTCTATGCCAAAGCTTTCTTTAGGAAATTTTGATTTTCCAAATTTAGATTTGGGAAATCTATCATTACCAAATTTAGGTTTAGCTGGTATTGGAAGTTTATTGAAGAGTGTGAATACGCATATAAAAGGTTTATGGGATGGGATAAATTTTCCAGATCCTGATTTTAAATTTCCAGACATTAGTGGTTGGGGAGGAAAGATAAAGATTCCATCAATACCATTGCCTAAAATAAAAATTCCTGACATAGATTTTAGTGGTGTAGGTAAAGCTTTACAAAATACTGGTGATTTTTTAAGTGGTGTGGCTAAAAATGTAGGGTCTGCACTTGGTGATGTATCAGAAGCATTAGGTAATGCAGCTCAACCTGTAACTGATTATTTATCAAAAATAAAAGTTTCTCCATTTAAGGTAAATGGTAATGTTGATTGGGGAGCTATGGGATTTAATTTTGATGCTGGAAATTTAAATCCTATAGATAGTGTTAGATTACCATCACTTAAATTACAGAATCCATTCAATGTTAATAAAACGGATTTTGGTGGTGTGGGTAAATTAGTAGAGAATCAACCAAGATCAGATAAATTATTGGATAGTGTTACTAGAAAGATGACTCCACCATCATTGTCAAAAACATCAACATATACTGAAAACGCTACAATAGGTACTCCATATTCACAATTAGGTGTATCAAAATATTCTAATGATGCGAATAATTATTATCCTAAAATGATAGATTCGAGAACTGGAAAAGGTGATTTCCATACAATATCTGAAATGGCACCTAATTTAAAACATTTAAATAATGCATACGCTTTAGCAGGAGATGCAACTAAAAATAAAATAGAAGAAGAAGAATATGGTATGCCTTTTTACTTTTATGATTTGAGAGATGAAACATATATTACTTTTAGAGCATACATAGAGGCTTTAACTGAACAACTATCACCATCTTGGTCACCACAAAACTATGTTGGTAGAAGTGAACCTGTATATGTTTATGAAAGAACTGAAAGAAATATAGATTTTACATTAAAATTATATGCAGGAAATGGTAAAGAATTGGACGCTATTTATTCAAAGATGAGAAGATTAACTTCATTGTGTTATCCTGAATATAAGATGGATGTACAAATGTCAAAAGTACATTTATCTGTAGGTACTGCAGGAGTGAGCAATTATTCTGGTGGAAAAACAAGAATGAAGCCACCTTTGACTAGATTAAGAATAGGTGAATTATATGGTAGAGCCACTACTCCTGACGAAGCTAAAGTGTTGCCTAGTAAAAACGATGTATTAGGTTTCGTAAAAAGTTTAAGTTATTCGATTCCTGAATCGAGTACATGGGAGTATCAAAAAGGACAAAGAGTTCCAAAACATATTGTAGCTACAATTAGTTATCAAGTTATACATGATTCACCACCACATAAAGGAACTGGCTTCTATGGATATGCTGGTAGTAATGTAGTTTAACGGAGAATTGAATTGAGAAAAAGATATAAAAATACAAAAATTGAACAATTTGATAATAAGAGTGCTCATGGAAGTGTCAGAAAAAGACAAGTATTCAATAAGTACAATACAACTCTTTATTCTAATGTTCCACAATCAAACTCTGATATTTATGTAATCACTCAAGCTGGTGATAGATTAGATAATTTAGCTTTTCAATATTATGGTCACCCTTCTCTTTGGTGGTTTATAGCTAATGTCAATAATTTAAATAAAATAAATTTAGAACCAGGTTTAAGATTAAGAATACCAACATCAACAACAAATGCGAATGCATACTAATAAAGGTTTTTAAATATGCCAGTAAGTAATAGAATATTCGGAAGTGATATAGACCAAAGAGTAAAAAATAAGTTACAATCTTATAGAGATGAAGCTACAGGTCTTTCGGGACAGGATATTCGAAATAATCTTGACGCTAAAACAAGACCTCCATTTATTCAAGATGATGTGACACTCCAATCTTTAGGTGATTTAAGTATGAACTTTGATGGTGCAGGTAGTTTATCTTCAAGAGCTCCATTTATTAGAATGTGGACAGCTATAGAAAATAAAGTTAAATTAAAAAATCCTGCAGCAAAAAATTATACCAGTGAAGAATGGAACTCTATAAATATAATCACAAGAACAGCAAAGGTACGAACATATAATACTAGTCCTGAAGTATTAAATAATCCTTCATTGGCAGTGTCAGAAGATGATATAAGTAGTTTTTATATAACTAAAAGATTGAATACTAGAGTGTTTGCATTAGGCACAAATGATTTAAAAATTTTAGAGCAAGAACCAAACGCTTCAATTGTGGATATAATCGATGGTAGTATTGATGGTAATGAACATTTTGCAATTCAACCTGGAATAACAAGTTTAAGTAGTAATTCTCAAGGAGCTTTAGGATTGACGAGAAAAACTACTGTAAATTTTGTTGTACAAAATCCTCACGATTTTGATATGATTTATAGTAAATACTTTTTAAGATCAGGAGCTTTAGTTTTTGTAGATTTTGGATGGGATACAGCATTTAAGGAACAAAGTTTGTATGATCCTGAAATATTATTACAACAATCAGATACAGACGGATTTGATTTGGAAGAAAAAATATATGGTGATGGGGGTGTAATAGATTTAGCGGGTGGAGATATGGAAACTATTGTTGGTTATGTGACTAACTTTGATTCCAAATTGAATGAAACAGGATTATATGAATGTAGTGTTACCATATCTTCAAAAAATTCTGCTTTAATAAATTCAGATTATCCAGGAACAGCTGAAAAAGAAAAATTTGTTGAGCGTCTAGACGCGGAAGTAGTTAATTTAGCAGCTAGTTTGTATGGTGAAGAATATGAATTTTTATCTACATCCAAAACTTATTCAACCGCTGATATAGAAGAGTGGAATAATTATGCTAGACTATTTGCAGCACAGAATCTTTATACATATGGTAATAGTGAAATAGAAATTAATCGAGAATCTGGTACATCTGGTGTTTATTTCTGGGGATTACGAGAAGATACTCAAGGTTTAGACAGAGCTACTTCATCTGATGAAAACAAACTATTTATATCTATTGGGTTACTTGAAGATGTCATACTTAACTCCAATCTAGCTATAGGCTCAAATGCAGATATTACAAATAATAAATCAAAAAACTTTACGGCCAGATTTAATTCATCTAACATATTCGTGAGGTGGGATCAAAATTTAGACAAAGCACATAGATTAGGTGCACATGCAGATATACCAATTTTTCTTTATAATGATAAATGGCATTCCGTAACAGAAAATTATAATAATTTAAGGGGTACAGTTCCAAAAGATAGATTAGATGATGATGGAAATTATATCGGCCGAGATTCAGATGTATATGTGGCTGGATCTCAAGGCACTGAATTTATGTATTGGACAGATTTAGATAAATCAAAAAACAGAATACCAATAAGAGAATTATTTGTACAATTAAAAGTTGTAAAGGATGCACTTTTAGCTCATGATAATATAGAACTAGCTCTCAAAGATATTTTAGGAGCGATTAATCAAGATTCTCATCACATTTTTAATTTAGATTTACATGTGACTAATAAAGCTACAAGTGAGATGTGTATAGTTGATAGAAACTTTTTAGAGATAACGAATCCGGAAAACATTGATACATCATCTAATTATTTTGAAAATATGTTTATTTTTAAACCAGGTTCATTGGACACAATAATTAAACAGTTTTCATTAGGTATGTCAACTCCTAGAGGTAAAATGCAAAGTATGATAGCTATTCAAACTTCATCACCTGAAGATTCAATGACTGCATATAATCGTGATATAGCAGATCAATTGAGTTTATTTATGTTAAATACAGATCCAGATAACGCTCAAGTGGGATTTAGTTATTTACCAGATATAGGAAATGATACTTTTGAAAGAACTAAAGATTTTAATTCTGGTATGATAAAGATGGGTCAATTGGCTGCTAATAATTCAATATTTGATGTAGAAAACAAACACTTAAAAGAGAAATTAAAAGATAAACTGACTTTAAATCACATGACATTTAATAAAGCAGGAAACAATGAAGAAATGTTAGAAAAAGCTTTTGATAGAGCTAATGGTTACGAAGTTGATGATGATAATGATGAAGTAAACACTGTAAATACTACAGAAGATATAGAATATGGTCCTGATTTCATAGTAGTAGATTCTATACCAGAACTTTATAAAATAATGGCTACAAATAGTTATTTTTCAGAAGGTAATTATACTCCTGACTTACAATTAAAATTGAATTTAACTATATATGGTTTAAATGGATTACAGGCTGGTGATGTATTTAGAATTGATTATTTACCAACCAGATATCAAAAAACAACATTTTTTCAAATAACTAAAGTAAATCACCGTGTAGATTCGTCAGGCTGGAGTACAGAATTAGAATCTATAATGAAGATGAGAAACGATTTACATAATGTTATGCCTAAACAAGAAGAAGATGAACCTTTGATGATAAAAAGAGCAGATACAATTCCTAGAAACATTATATTGAGGAAAAGTATTTTCAATGGTTTAGGTTTGAGAATAGATGATTACACTTTAGAATATTCTACCGTATCTCCAACATCTTTTGCTGATAGTGTAAGTTATTTAAGGTTTATTAAAGCGGGGTGTCCAGGAAAAAATATGTCTAATTGTTCTTATACTTTTAAATTTAAAGCTAGATGTTCAAACAAATATTTACTGGCAAAACATTTTAATGTTCCAAAAACAGATGACGATTGGAAATATTCTGAAATTGAAAAAGGCGTACCTCTTATGAGACCTGATGAAACTGATGAAAACTCTTGGTATTATTATCGTAAGGGAGAGAATGCATTCGAATTTGCTATTAATGGTGATACATCTGTTAGTAAAGAGACAGCCGTGGGTTGGGGTATAAATTCAAATTTATCAAAGATGCTTGGACCATTTTTTGTTCCCGATGGGAATTATCCCAAAATAGATAAATGGAATCAGTTTGGTAAGAAAAAATATGAAACATTTTCAGGAAGCCCAATTCACATGTATGTTTTTCCATATTATTACAATAGTTTTAGTTGGGGATCTGGTGTTACTGCAGATTTTTTCATATTTAATTATGGTTGTGTTATTTATCCAGGACGTGAATATTATCTTATGGTTAGAGATCATGATTATGTCGTTGTTCCAGTAGAAACACCACAATGGATGTTGAACAGAGTAGATAATTTATTTGGGTGGTATCGGGGTGTTGGTAGTTTACCTGCAGATGGAAGTTAGTATATTTTAAAAATAAACGTTGTTTTTTAGATAAAAATTTTTTATATTAAATAGGTTATGATAATATTAATTCCAATATTTTCTGATGCATTTTTGCATCCATTGCATAAAGATAATAATTTATCTTTATTATACACTCGTCATGTTAGTGATAAAGAGGGTAAAATTATATGCATAAACCATCCTGATTGTAATGATAAAGAATCCATAAACGATATAAAAAATGATGAAACTAATTTTTATATTACTCCTGACAAAAAGAAATTAATGCATATACTACCACATACACACTTGATAGATGTGAATTATATGAATTGGTGGGATAAAAATATACCACTAGATTTAGAAAATATTAGATTAAATGCATATGATTTCTTTCATAGTAAATACTACAATGTTAAAAAACTTAACGAAATCATACCATTATCTAAACATAAAGAGTATTGTGATATGGTATTTAATAAGATGTGTGAATCTTTTAATACAGTTTATGATAGTGATTACCATAGTGATGTTACACAGGCTTTTGGTTTAATTGAAAAGAATGGTATCAAGGTTTCAGATGATATATGTGATATATTTGATATGAGAGTAAAGAAACATATATCGAATGGTAAGTTATATAGTAATTACAATCTATGGACAACAACAGGTCGTCCAAGTAATTCATTTGGTTCTGTTAACTTTGCAGCTCTACCACCTGAAAAGAGAAAGGGGTTTGTGGCTGAAAATGATTATTTAGTTGAATTTGACTTTGATGCTTATCACTTGAGATTAATCGCTGACTTGGTTGATTATAATTTCGGTACAGAATCAGTTCACGAACATTTAGCTAAACACTATGAATGTTCATATGAAGAATCAAAACAGAGAACATTTAAATTACTTTATGGTGGAATTGATAAAGAAACACGAGAAAAAGTCCCATTTTTTGATAAAGTTTATTACTACATTAGTACAAAATGGGATGAAATAAACTCTAATAAATATGTTAAAACTGATATTTATAATAGGAAACTTGTATATGATAATTATCAAGATTTAAATAAAAATAAAATATTTAACTACTTAATACAATCATATGAAACAGAATCAAATATTAAGAAGATTTTATCAATTCAAAACTATTTATTAGAGAAGAACACAAAATTGGTATTATATGGTTACGATAGTTTCCTATTTGACTTCTCACAACAAGATGGAGTAGAAACTTTGAAAGATATAAAATCAATTTTAGAACAAAATAAACATTACACCAAATCAAAGATGGGTTTGAATTATGGTGAAATGAAAGATATTACATCGAGGTTATAATATGAATTTCTTACCAGAAAAATTAGTTAGGCAATTATCTTGGCGGTTAAATAAAAGTGCTCCTGATTGGAAAAATCCTTTACATATTGTTGAGTTAAAAAATTTTTTACTAGAAAAAAACTATCCAGAAAATTTTGTCATTGGGTTATTAAATAATTTAAAGTATGGTAAAAATACAATTAAAGAAAATGAAGATGATAAGTATTCTTCAATTGGTTATGGTAGATACAAGTTAAAAGGAAAAGAAAAAGATTCAGACGCTGATGTGTATGTGAAAGATGATAGAGGTAAATATGTGAAGTCATCAGACCAAACCAGTGATGATGAAAAAGAAACTAAACCACCAATGAAAATTGATGCTAATCCATTTGATGATAAAAAAAGTGAAAAAGGTGATGAAAAGATATCTAAGGAACAAAAAAAACAAAAAGAAAAAACAGAATTTTTGTTAGATATGACTGATATGATTTTACAAACATCTACTGAACAGAAAGGTGAAGGTAGATTTAATATGTCTAAAGATGATTTATCAAAATATAAATCTTATTTAGAAGGAGATAAACCTGAAATACCAAATTATGATATAAACGATGATGATGTTGATGAAGTTATTGGTGTTTTAAAATCTACAATGGGTGAAAATTATCAAAAATTAGTTCAAAGAATTAAGAAAAAAGGTGACCCACCTAAACAATATTCTACTGGTGACGCTGGAAGTAAAAGAGTTTTTGAAGTGATAAAACATTATATTACAACAGGTGGAGTAAGCACCATAACTGGTGAATATGTTCCATTTTCAGAATCACAATTAGACCATGTAACATCATTAGATAATGGTGGTGTAGATGGTGCAGAAAATTGGGAGTGGATGGAATCAAGATTTAATCAATTCAAAGGGGCTTTATCAGATGAATCTGTGATGGAAAAAATTAAAAAAGAATTAGCAAAAACACCTGAAGAGGATAAATTAAAACAATTAAATCAATCATTTAAAAAATACTATAAAGAATCTTTCATAAAATATTATGGGAATAAATTTAAAAATGGTGGTAACGCGGGCTTAACAGAAGAATCAGTAAATAACTTGAGTATAGCTGATTTAGACGCTGTGATAAAAGGTTGGAACACGAACAATCCAGAGGGTAGTGAATTTTTTATACCCAGATATGGATCTAAAAAAGATGATACAGGAAAAGCTGTAGACAGAAAATCAGGTAGAGCTTCAGGTGGAAGAATGGCCTCTAAACCTGAATTAATCGAAAGATTACTTGAAAAAACAAAACTGGCTGGTGTGGATATACCATCATCATCTGAAACAAATGAAGTTGATAATGATTTAAAATTAATATTAGATGAAGTTGAAAAACAAAAAGGTGAAATATCTAATTTAAAACAAATAATTAAAAAACAAAAAGCTGAACAATAATGAAATCACAACTATTATGTACATTTACAACAAGAAAAGATTTGGATTCTACTGTAGAAAGTATTAAACAATCGTATGATATAGTTTTTAAGAAAATATATGTATTACAAAATGAAAACAATGTGAATGAATTAATTTGTACTTATAATGTAGATACACAAAATGGTGTAGATTATAATAAAGTAGAGGGAACGATTTCATTACATAGAAAAAAACACTCGAATACATTATATACCATCAATGCATTAAATGAATGTATAAAGAATTTAAACAATGGTGTTATGGACTCTAAATTTTTAGTACCATGGGAAAACTTTAAGAATATGTTAATGGTAACAAATTCAGACGGATTAAATAAAATTAATACAAGAATTTTTAAAATAATAAACACAAATGATTAAAAAAAAACATTGCTTTAAATAAATTTATATATATTTATATATGAATTATTTAGGTAACTCAATACAAACACTAGGAGAAATAGGTTATGACAGATAAAAAAAATGCCTCAAAAGATACAACCTTATACTATTTTTATTCGGTAGGATGTGGATGGTGTAAGAAAGCAGAACCCATCGTAGATGAAATCAATGGTGAGGGAAAATTTGAAATTCTAAAGCTAGATCTGGCTGATTCAACCAATAAACAAATAGGTGAAGAACTAAAGAAAAAATATGATATTAAATGTGGAACACCATGGTTTGTTGATGCTGAAACAGGAAATGGATTTTGTGGATACAGAGATAAAGAAACAGTTTTAAAGTGGGCAAATGGTGAAGAAATACCAAAACCTGTTAAACCAACAGGACCACCACCAAAACCACCATTAATGGGAGCTTCAAAAGAAGAAGAAAATAAGTGGATAAAAGAATATGATGATTGGTATAAGAAAAATGAAAAATTACCAAATATAAAAACATCAAAAGAAATATTAGAGATGCCAAGACCAAAAACTGATCCACCTAAACCACCTAAACCAAATGATGATGACAAAGCTCTTGAAGAATGGGCAAAGGCGTATGATAAATGGAAAGATGAAAATAATCATTTACCAAATCTAGTACCATCAGAACAAATCATGACAAGGTTTAAACAACAGCGTGATGCTAGAAAAAATCCTCAACAAGGACAACCACCTGTGAGTGCAAATCCAGGAGATATTGGAAATCTAGCAGCTAAAATAACATCACTTGAATATAAATTGGATAGGTTGTTACAACATTTAGGAGTTAAATTATCATCTACTCCTCCACCATCTTTGAATAAACAAAACAATATAAACACAAAACTAAATAATTCAAAAAATGTTAAAACCAAATCCAACAAAAAGTAGAACTGCTACACAAGAAGAGTTAGAATGTATTGAGAAAACCGAGAGTATGCTGGCGAAAGAACAAAAACTTCCGCCAGCTTCTCAAATGGTTAGAGATTTAGCTGTAACTCATTGGAAAACTTTAGGAGCTTGGTTACGAGGTTCTCAAACAATTACAACTCAAAAAGAAGCAGAAAGAAGATGGGCAATTTGTAAGGAATGTCCTCATCTCCTCTACGATGAAGTAAATCCAGATACTAACAAAAAAGATGGTAGATGTACTCATTGTGGTTGCTTTATGAATGTAAAAGTGCACTATGCTGTGGCTGAGTGTCCGATAGATAAATGGAAAAAAGATTGTGGTTGTCAATGTGATTGTAAGAATGGAGATTGTGATGAATAAATTAACAATGTCAGAATTAAATAATATTTATCCGTTGGGTGAGAATAGAACTGGTAAACCGATATTCATAGATTTCTATGCAGATTGGTGAGGACCTTGTAAAATGTTTGAGCAGGTGCTCAATAGTGTAACACCCAAGTACGAAGATAAAATACAAATGTATAAGGTTGATATAGAAGAAGAACCTCAACTGGCACAACAGTTTGGTGTCAGAGGTATTCCATTTACCACCATGATATCAGTTAGTGGTAACAAACAATCACAGCCAGGAAGTATGTCACCCGACCAGTTAAAATATTTCTTTGAAGGTTTAATAGAAAAAAAATAAAAAAAAGCTTGACTTATATCGCTTTTTTAATATATATTATAGAGATAGAATTAAATAGGTTATATGGTTATATGGTTTAACCATAAACAATAAACGATAAACGATAAAACACAGGAGAAAAAGCATGGATATAAATGCAATCAAAAATCGCCTAAATACACTACAGGCGACTTCATCAACAAAAGATAACTTTTGGAAACCTCAACCAGGTAAATCAATAATTAGAATTGTACCTTATTTACATAATAAGTCAAATCCATTTATTGAATTATTCTTTCATTATAATTTAGGCGATAATAAAACATATTTATCACCTGCATCATTTGGAAGGCCAGATCCAGTAGAAGAGTTTGCTAATAAACTTAAATCATCTGGTGATAAAGATGAGTGGATTCAAGGTAAAAGGTTAGAACCAAAAATGAGAACTTTTGCACCTGTTATTGTTCGAGGACAAGAATCAGAAGGTGTAAAATTTTGGGGTTTTGGTAAAACTGTATATCAAGAGTTATTATCAATCATAGCTGATCCAGATTATGGTGACATCACAGATGCTACTAATGGTAGAGATATCATGGTGGAAAGAGTTACACCTGCAGAAGCTGGTAATCAATATGGTAAAACTACAATCAGAGTTAAGCCTAATCAAACTCCAACATCTGATAATTCTGATATGTTGGATAAGATTCTGAATCAACAATCCAACTTAACTGAATTGTATACAGAACCATCTTACGATGATCTAAAAGAGGCACTTCAAAACTTTCTGAACCCAAGTGACGAAGGTACTGAAACAACTGCAACATCTAATGGTGTAGCTGCTTCTACAACTCCAACATCAAATACTTCGACTACAACTTCTGAAAAATCAACAGAAAAAGTAGAAGATGCATTTGACGAGTTATTCAATAGTTAATAAATAAACAAATTGTTAAGAGTGGGATGCACATTTCACACATGAAACTTCTCACATTGAATACAAGTATTCATAGCATCACTCTCCCACTCATAACAACATAGGAGAACAATATGTCAGAAAAAGACAATTTGGCTGGGATAATTGCCGATGAATTAAATAAACAATTCAAACATCAACAAGTTGCATATTTTCTTGAAGAAGATGACAACCCAACTGATGTTACGGATTTTATTTCAACTGGTTCAACAATGTTAGATTTAGCTATTTCCAATAGACCAAATGGTGGTATTGCTGTAGGTAAAATCACAGAATTAAATGGTTTAGAGGGTAGTGGTAAATCTCTCATTGGTTCTCATCTATTGGCTTCAACACAAAAGAAAGATGGTATAGCAGTTTATATAGATACCGAATCAGCAGTATCTCAAGAATTTTTGAGAGCTATTGGTGTAAATACTAAAAATATGTTATATGTACATTTGGAAACTGTTGAAGAAATATTTGATACTATTGAAACAATTGTTACAAAGATTCGTGAATCAAACAAAGATAAGTTAGTTACAATCTTGGTTGACTCATTAGCAGCTGCTTCTACGAAAGTAGAGATGGATGCTGACTTTGATAAAGATGGTTGGGCAACAGCCAAAGCAATCATCATATCAAAAGCTATGAGAAAAGTAACACAGATGATAGCCCGACAAAAAGTTGCATTGGTTTTCACAAATCAATTACGACAAAAGTTAGGTGTTATGTTTGGAGATCCTTGGACTACAAGTGGTGGTAAGGCTCTTCCATTCCATTCATCAACTCGTGTTAGATTCAAAAACGCTGGACAAATCAAAGATGGTAGTAAGAATACTATCGGTATTAAAATAAAAGGACAAGTGATTAAGAATCGACT
>VTLG01010954.1_pt1 | contig 59236 bp, 71 predicted proteins | sample 4694571 | NCBI WGS metagenome assembly VTLG01 (sample SAMN12604809, study PRJNA352737) | marine metagenome | biome: ENVO:00000447; feature: ENVO:00000209|ENVO:00000569|ENVO:01000036; material: ENVO:00002151; isolation source: viral sequences binned using virsorter ...
CTAATTGTGCCGGATCGAATGGGGTAACATGTTGAGTTACTGCAGCTTCAGGAATACGAGCGTTAGCTATACTGCCTGTTAATTTAGTCGCATCTAATGTAGTAATTCTAGCTTCTGGTATAGTACCAGTAGTTATTTTAGCAGCATCAACGGCATTTATTTTAGTTCCATCTATAACTGTTGTATCTCTAACAGCATCGGTTACTTTAGTCTGTGACATAGTTTAGCCCTTCGGATATTTATCTTTCGTTGTTTTTATGGTCGCCTTCCATCCATCAATGCCATTATGATATAAATCATCTAGCTGATCTTCGATAGCAGGATACTCCGCAGCTCTCTTACGCTGATATTCATTAGCATCGTAAGCCGCTGTAAGCTCTGCCATCTTTGCCTGAATATCACTCTTACTAATTGCTTCTGTCCCAGCATGCCAAGTAATCTGATCTAAATCTTCCGCATTTACAGACACCTGTGCAGATGGGTTGATTGCTAATATTGCTGAACAAATGTCCATTGTGTTACTCCTTTAAAAGTTTATGCTCCTATTTCCATTACTGTAATACTGGATGAACCTCTAACGTGATTAGCGTTATCTGTGTCGTTTTTGCTTCTATTAACATAAAAACTATTTGCAGTATATTCAGTATTTCCCATAACCTTATATACAAGAGCCGATGTACTGCTCGGACTATCCAAAAACGTGTATGAAGAATTATTTTGAATCGCATTAGCAGTTACATTACTTTGCCATGTTGCTCTTTGTCTTGATCCTGCGGTATCTCCCTTACACGTTAGTTGGGTAGAATCTCTCTGTAACGTAAAAGATACATTGTTATTACCATAATCATTAGTAGCACTCACACACGCAGTTACGAGTATCTTGCTTGTTGCCGCACTCGGAGTTATTGTCACCGAAAGCCCAGTTACAAAAGTTGGCGCGTCAACTGCTGCCGAAAAAGTATCATTTTTTACAGTTTGTACTATTTGCAAACATTTCCCAGCCCCTACACCACTTGCTAAATCTGCCGCTTGTATAACTCCATCAGGCAATCCACCTGCGGTGATTCCTGTAATTGTTCCTGCACCGTTAATTGCTATTGCCATTAGTTATTCCTTTAAATTATTATGCTCCAATTTCCATTACCATTATGGAAGAAGGCATCTTGCCATAGCTTCCTGCACTATCTTTATTTAGATAAACCGTACCGCTAATAGTTCGCCACTGCACTTTATACGTTTGTGCGGATGTGCTAGAAGGACTGTCAAGAAATGTAGCGGTATCAGACTGAATACTTGCAGATGTAGCTCCAGCGTATGATCCAATCATTGAGGCATTCCAAGATGAATTGCTTGCTGCCTCACCAGTACCGACATAGATAACTGTCGATCCTCTCAAAAGTCTCAAATAAATCCCCTGACTCGTACTTTGACCAACGTGTGCGTGAACTGTTACCAAACACTTGCTTGAAGTGCTTGCAAGAGTACCTGTAGTAACAGTAAAGCCAGAAATATCTACCCAATCATTTGTGGTACTTGTTGGTTGAGTTACTAAAACGGTTTGAACTACAGCCAAGCACTTCCCACCACCAAATCCAGTAGCAGTCCCACTATTGGTCATAGTTACGCCACTTGGTATCGTAAAAGTATCACCAGAGTCACCAAGAGTTACAGTATCGGAGCTACCAGTTGAAGGTGTTATTTTATTAGTTACTAATTCACTCATTCTATGCTCCTAATTGTCATCAACTATTCCTTTAAATTATTATACTTCTATTTCCATAATCGTCATCTCACTATACATTGCACCACCATATTTTCTTGTGCCATCAGTATGAGCATTGTAATAAGTTGTTCCAGAGCCGTGACTTGCTGCCCCCACCTTAAATGTCATTTCGGTAGCAAATCCAGAAGTCATATAATGTTGCATAAATAATTGTTGCCGAAAGGTAGAGTGATGCGATATATAATTAACAGCAAGAGCGTTGGTAGCGTGTGTATCATCGTTAAACAATGCAATAATAGTCCAGCTATCGCTAAAATTAAAAACAACATTTAAATTTGCGAATATAAGAAGTTTATTAGTTGCACTGGTTGGTGTAAAATTTCCAGTGAGAAATATATTAGTCTCCGATAGCTGTGGAATTGTGTCATCGCTTGGCGTTACATTTGTACCAGACCCAGTTGTTGCATCTTGTAAATTAACAACTTGCACGATCTTCCCACCAGATATTCCAGTAAGATTACTTCCATCTCCTACAATGGGTCTACTAAACGTAATATTCCCTGTACCATCAGGTGTCGTTACTGTATCTATTTTTAATGTCGATGCCATAAGTTCCTCACACGATTGTCCAAGTTGAACCGCTTGTAACGGTTACGGTATATCCGCTATTTATGGTTACAGGGCCAGCAGTCATGCCATTTTCTGTGCCAGCAAAGGTTATATTTTCTGCTATAGTTTTAGCATTAGTTCTAATAACATGATTAGTTCCTAATGAAGGTCCTCCACCTGAGTCTACAGCCCAGCTTAATACTCCTGCTCCATCAGTCTTTAATAACTCATTAGCATTACCATCATTTACCGGAAGAGTTAAAGTATAAGTAGCTGCTGAGCTATGTACAGGACTCTGAATAGTTATTCCATGTGCGTTATCTTCACAATTAATTAGTAATTTACCTACTGCGGAAGCTCCATCTCCTTTAGCTGTAACAGTACCAGTTAGTTTATTTCCTGCCACCCCAGTAATATGCCCATCATCTACAGATCCAGTAACTAATTCAGCTGAATCAATGCTATTATCTGCCATTTTAGCGTTGGTAATTGTTCCGTCTGCAGGTACGCCAATCCCGACTGTTAATCCGTTAAAAATGACATTAATAACTATTCCAGTTGCAACAGTACTAGTAAATGTTAATGCAGTACCTACTATGTTGAAATCAGTACCATTTACCTGAACAACACCATCTAAACTAATAACAACACCATCAGTTGTAGTGTCGTAAGTTAGGGTATAACTGGCACCATCATTCCCAGGTATTTGCTGAGTTACTGCATTGCCGTATTCAACTGTTCGTCCTATGTATGCCATTTATTCTTTCTCCTTCCAACTGGTAGTAGCTTCATCCCAATCATACACTTTTCCATCATCAGGATAGGAAGTAGGTGCATTCCATAGACAAGTGTCTTCGTCTAATACCCAAGATAAATGGGGTTTTGGAGGGACAAAAGCATCTCTTGTTTTGTCATATGTATATCCTACCCCAGCATAATTTTTACGCAGAGCAACACCTCCATCTGATTCAACAAAATTTGCACTATAGTGAACTCCTCCTTGGGTATTATAACTGGTTTGTATCCAGTTTTTTGAATCACCCATTGCACCACTATCTATAAAATCTTGCTCCGCAACGATAACTCTTTGTACTATATTATTACCGTTTATTTCTGCGAAATGACTCATTATTTATTCCTTATTATTGAAATTTGTAACGAACAATTACAACACCAGAACCGCCACCCATTGCTGATCCAACTCCACCAGAACCGACACCCCCTCCTCCGTTTCCAGTATTATCAGCCCCAGCAGTTGCTCCACCACCAGAACCACATCCTACACCAGAAACATTTCCAGCAGCACCACCAACATTACCACCACGATTATCTGCTCCTCCACCACCGCCACCTGCTCGTGTGACAGAAGATCCAGTAATTGATGAAGCTAATCCTGCTCCTCCTGCTCCTCCGTTTCCAGACACTACACTATCGCTACCAACAGCACCTGCACCACCGCCGCCACCACCAGCTATGCAAGAGGAAATATTTGCACCCTCACCACCAACATTACCCTGACCAGCAGTTGCCGCACCAGCATTACCACCATATGCACTACCACCAGAGCTACCACCAGCAGAGCTATTATTAGAGTCCCAAGCTCCACCACTCCCAGCATCAGCAGTTATAGTAGTGCCTACACCAGTTGTATCAAAGATTGAATTTGTACCAGTAGCACCATTAGCACTTGTTGTTCCAGCACCGCCACCACCTACTTGTATCGTATAAGTAGAAGCGGATACAGTTAAACCAGTTGCAGTAAGATAACCCCCAGCACCACCACCACCGTCACCACCAGCGGTTGACCTTCGACAACCACCACCACCGCCAGCAACAACAAGATAATCAATGGTTCCTATACTACCTACAGTAGTAACTGTAAGAGTACCTCCAGTATTGAATGTCACTACCTTATAATCACCATCAGTTGTTACTGTTCCGTTGGTATTGGTTGTAGCCATTCCAGTAAAAGGAAAAATGTTTCCAGTACCGCCCCCAATATTAGTCCACACATTGTTATCAGTCGTAGCATCTGTGCAACAATACATTTCGCCTGTTGTAGTTCGTAGCCACATAGTACCTACACCACCAGCAGGGTTCGTTGTTATTAAAGGATCAGAAGTACTTTTTGTTATTTCATCAGCAGTAGCAGGAACATTACCCAATCTAGCCAGAGCTATATCACCAGTGGTTATCTTAGCTGCATCTAAATTAGGAATTTCTGCAGCGTCTAAAGTAATCCTAGCATTGTCTACTGTTCCAGTTAATTTAGTAGCTGCTATGCTATCTATTGAATCTGATTTTATTTTACTGAGTGCCATTTATATCTCCTAATAATTCATTGCCCAACCGTGTAGCTGAGTTTCTTTTGATCCGCTTGCTTGATTAGCCCATACAGCTTTAATTACTGGGGCGGTTCCTGACGTAACGGTTGTTTCTCCTAGCCGTACCATCTTAACTCCTGTAGAGAATAGAGGAGTAACCGCACCATAACTTGCTGCCTCTGTATAATTACTACCACCATTAGCTGAAAGCGATATAACAAGATCAGTTCCTAATGTAGCAGTACCAGCATTATCTTTGTAGAGGATAACTCCACTCATCTTAGTGGTTGCTACGCTTGATGTTTGTGTATCTGAGATGAGAGTGCCTGTAGCATTTGCCGCTGTACCACCCTGAAATGAAGCAAGAGCAAACCCAGCGTTACTTACAGTAGATGGGTCGATTGTAACAGTACGACCAGTTTCAGCAGCAGCGAAATCATCATGAGCGGCACTCATAGAATAAACAGATACAGTCTGGAAATCGACATCTTCTGTTAACCCAACTGTCCAAGCCCAAGTTGGCATTGTGGAGTGATTACCGTGTATTCCAGCAATAACTCCACCTCCTGCCGCAACATTTATTGTACTGGAAATATCTGCTCCACCAGAACCTGATACTGATACTGTATTAGTATGAAAAGCAGTAGCATTAGCACCAGTCATAGTATAAACAGCCATACCGCCAGCACTACTAGCAGTACCCTGAGTTACTACAACATCACCACTTGTGCCAGTTGGAACTGCCACAATCCATATATCTATATCCATTGCATCACCACCATCAACTCTAACAACCAGAGTACCTGATACACCACCAGCCGTAACACCAGAAGGTGTAGCCAACGCAGTTCCAGTGGCGGCAACTACAACAACGTGTCGATTCGATGCCGCAGTTCCAAATGGAACACTAGAAAATGTTTGTGCCGCAGGAGAAGTAGTAAATGAATAGTTCCCCCTATAAACAGTAGATACTGTGTCAGAATAAACAGTAGCGAAATACTCACTCACATTAGAAACATCGGTTCTTGTGGTAGTCCCAGTATCATCTTCAAACTGATCTATAAAACTGAAAGGTAAATTGTATGCCGCCCTGTTATCACTAATAGCGTTGTATAAGGCAAGCATAGCTATGTCTTGTCTTACTGGAGTTAAATCGGTAGCTGGTGCATTTCCTAATCTAGCCAGAGCTATGTCACCAGTTGTTATTTTTGACGCATCTAAATCAGGTATCTCTGCCGCATCTAAACTGATTCTAGCGTTATCCACCGTACCAGTTAGTTTAGTTGCATCTAGACTTGTTATCTTCGCACTAGATATTGAGCCTGCTAAATCACCATCAGTAATGGACCCATCTACAATTTTAGCAGAATTAACAGATCCATCTGGAGGTGCAATAGTTCCTACTGCTTTACCTAAATAAACACAGTACATCGTATCCGTACCGGCAGTAGCTGCACTAAGAGTTAAAGTAGTGCCAGCTGCAGTATAAGCATAACTCCCGCCAGGTTCCTGGCGTACGTTATTAATAAACAGAGCTATTTCATTTTCATTCGTTACTGAATTAGTTAATACGTAACTAGCCGTAGCAGTAACAGTAAAATGCTGTGTGGTAAGACTTACGTATTTTTCAGCAGGTTTATGTCCAATATAAGCCATTTTTACTCCTTATGCGCTAATCGCATCAACACAGGATACCCATGTGTCAATTGATGATGCTGTATCACTTACAACTTTTAGTATGTCTCCACTATCCACAACTACTTTTGCACCGCCATCAATTAATTCAAGCGATGAACCGACAGGTATAGGTGCTGTTTTAATTAAATAATAATCGTTAGATCCGTCATTAATATAAACTGACACGCTCGCAGGAGAAGACGCATGGACATTCGCACATCTAATCCCTATTACCGTATCGTAACTATCTGCGGTAAAAATAGTAGCCGGGGATGTTCCTGTATTTCTTGCTATGTATCGTCTAAAGTCCTGGGCCATTTCCAATCTCCAATATTAAGTAGCAACCTACTATAATTAAAATTATATAAAAAATTAATCTAATCATAACGCAATACTCATTGCGATTGAGAATCCTGCGGATACTCCAGCCGCAGGTGCGTTTATTGTAATCGTATCTGTACCGGGAGTATTAGTTACTGTTGCTCCGCCGGTACCAGTAATTGTTAATGTATCTGAAGTTGAATCAGCAACAATAATATTTGAGCCATCAGTAATATTTGTAAAAGAAGAACTAAATGCATCCTGCAGCATTGCTGTCGTAACTCTAAGTTCAACACGATCTCCGCTATTAGCAGCAGTACCCGTAGTACCATCCTGCCCGCGCACACATGTAAGAGTAGTTCCTGATACTCCAGTTACTTTAATAATTTCAACATAAGAACCACCGATGACACTTAAATACATATGATCACTACCGCCCAAAGCAGGAAAGGTAGATGCACTAGCTACATCAAAAGACGTAGCACTATTAGATATACCGGCGCTTAATGTTGAATAAGCATTATTTGCAAATTTAACTGCCACAATTGTTCTCCTAAGAAATAGTTACTGCCCAGCTAATTGTCATGGTGTCGAGTGCACCTTTGTTAACTACACCAAATACGGTTCGAGCTAACATATCACCTGCCGTAGCGTGATTAAAAATACCTGCTTCTGTTATTGCACCTGTTTGGTTACCTGCAGCAAAGGTTCTATGAAATGTAATAACAGCACCTGCTACTGCACCACCTGAAGTAGTTAAGGTTTGTCTACCATCACTATGTTGTGTTTCTAGTGCAGTATTAGCAATAACTGCTGCAGTAGTGCCGGTCCCAACGCCCATATGGGTCATAACTCCATCCGTAACGCCTTGCATTCTAGAAGCAACCCATTCTTTACCAGCAGTAACAACGAGATTTTCAGTCTCTTGTACAATTTCGTCATTAAGAGAAATTGTTAATTTGCCTTTAAGAGCAATTCCGTCTTGTGTGTTCATAATAAACTCCGTGTCCCTATTTATGTTAGCGTAATATTAATGTCAGTACCAGTTTCTGGTGAACTACCTGCTGATATTAGACGCGTGTTGAGCATGTTAGTATTTAACATGCCATCATGGAAAAATACTAGTAAATCAGAAACGCTTATACCATCTGTCGGGGTAACAGGATATATTTGTCCAATACCCGGTGTATCCCCTGTACCAATAGACTCTGCAATATTTTGAACGCTTGTCCATGAAAATGCCTCAGTACTAGCTATTGAATCCGTAATTGCTAAATTATATTGTACTGCTACTAATATTTCTTCTGCAAGAGCTACTGAATCGGTAAATGCTTTATTATAATCAACCTGTACCGTAACCCCTGTAGTATCATCAAGCGTTACAGCATCAGCTGGTAATCTATTCTTACTATCAAAATCTAACGCAATATCACTAGCAGCATTTTGATAAGTAACTACTGCAGAAATCTGAGCACTCACTAGAAGTCGCTCCTTACTTTAAACTTAAGTCTATCAAATAAAGTTAAAATAGCTCCATCGGTATAAGTTAATTCAATCTCACCTTCATACGTACCAGCGCTAACAGCCAAGGTATCAGCATTCCAAGGCATAAAACAAGCCCCGCCTGTAAACGGAGCAACTTTTACACAAGTCATCGTATCTAAAATATTTGAAGTGCCTAAAGCACGGAATTTTACTTTAACTGTGGGATCGGTAATATCAATGACGGCCCATGTAGTTGAGTCGTCAGGGTCTAGAGTTAGACCAGCTGCGGCGGTATTAGAATCTTTTAGTACTAAATTTATCTCTGGCTTAGTATCATTAGCCACGAGGTTAATCGTGTCATAGTATGCCATTATTAACTCCTAAGGAGGTTGTTCTCAGCATTGGCAATGTTTGCAGGTGTAGAATAATACAATATTCTAGAATGTCAAATTAATTACACAAATCCGTTATCCTCTAATTTAGTATTAATTTCAATTTGATTATTTCCCCACATACCGGAATTAATTAATTGCTTACAACTAGCTTCATAACGAAGATAATAAGTATTATTTTCGTCTTTCATATCCCCACTAATGGCGCCATGTGCTTTATATGCTGAATAATTAAGCAATGCTTCTGTGTATACTTCATTTATCTTTAAATCTGTAAAAGCTGTTTTAGCTTTTTTAGGAGCTGCTGCATATTTTAAAAGAATTTGAGTTCGCTTTGGTGTTTCGGCATCTGTGCCCTTGATAACTGCCTTAAATGGTTCAGGTATAAGAATGGACACATGGTGATCTATTTTTTGTACTAATTTTACCGAATCATCTTTAATAGGTACTTGTACAAAATCTGAAGCATAATATGCATAGATAGGAACAAGAAAATCTGAAGGTAGAGTAAATTCTTCTCCATCTAATGGATTATCCATTTCATATGTTTTTATCATTAAATGAAATCGTTTATGTAAAGCTAAATTGGCTAAATTTACATAATTAATAAATTTATTTTGATTAATAGTTTGTACTGCAGTCGGTGCTGGGCTTGGGTTAGCAGACATGTCACCAACACTAGCAATAGCAAGTTTACTGCATTCCCCAGTAGATAAATAATCAATATATTCTGAAACTTTCATAATCTCTCCACTTATTATTCTTTAAGAAAGAGGCAGACAAGGGCTTACGCCCTTGTCCACCCGGGAGGAGCGTCAACCTGTTGATAAGACAGATTGACACGAGCCACTAAACAAAGTAAGAACTATCTCCTGCTTTCTTAATACTCCCATCATCACCCCACATGATTGAGTTTTCTAACTCATCTTTATCTTCTTCCTGCGGCCCCACTTCACTTGGTTTCCATGAATTTAATTCTGCTAACATTGTGATCGTATCGATGTGATCATCATGTTTACTTTTAAACCCCTTTAGAGTAGCTAAAGATAATTCAAAAAGCAACTCCTCAAGTTCCTCACTATCTTTTAATTCTTCAGGTAACCAAATCTTTTTAGATTTAAATAATGGAACTGCATTTTGCTGAAACCTACTCATTTTATCTTTAGTAGGTCTAATGCCTATTGTATTACTATTTCTTCCCTTAGACAAAGTAAAATAATTATTACGTTGCCCCATTTCATTTTGAATCCAGCTAATGAATCCTCCCTGTTGCCCAGTAACCTCAATACCTACTTCTTGTGGTCTATATTCCTGAACTAAACGAAATAACTCATCAATAGTATGGTCCATTAAAGCTCTTTTACAAAATCCATCTACCCAGAGCCAATCTCCGTTATTATTATATGCCCATACATTAATTACACTAAAATCAGCATGCTCTTTATCACTAGTAGCAAAATCAGTAGTAACATAAAAATTGTATGCACCCTTATTTTTCAATACGTTACTGCGTTTATACCAGATTAAATCTGAATCCTGGATTAACCTGTCTTCTTCTGATGTAATACGTAGCATTAACTCCTGGTTAAATGAATCTAGCTGTCCGGCCCCTTTAGCCTTAAGATATTGATTATTTACATAATCATAACTAAATCTATCTTCCCAAGCGCCTTTAAACTTTTCACGCGAGCACGGGAACACTTCACAAACCGGATATACGTTAACATACCAAACACCCGACTCAATCGCTTTATATAAGGGGTCCTTAGCATTAAACGGAGTTCCAGACCAAATAACTTTCCTCTTATTGGGATGTAATGCGTAATCAATTGCCGAATAGACAGTATTCTCCACATTTTCAATAATCGTGGCAGACCTAGCATCTTCATCTCCTAATAGATCATCGAGTACAGCAAGGTGCGGTCTTGTATTCAATTCAACTGTACCACGAACACCGGTCTTCGCACCATGACCAGTAACAACAAATTCCTTACCTCCAGCATTTTTAAAATACCATCTAATATCAGTGAATCTAGTTTCTTTGATATATTTTTTTAAAAATTCACTATTGTCACAGCGCCTTTCTATACGAAGCCTCATTTTCTTTACGCCGTTCTCAATACTATCTGAAAGATACAACGCGTAATCTACTGTTCCAAACCCTGGAATTGATCCATACACAGCCAGATATAAAAACAGGTATTCAGCGAAGATAGTCGTTTTAGCCAGTCCCCGCGCACACATATTGGCGGTGTTCTGGTTCTTACCTGCTATTTTATCCAGCATTTGGTAATGAATTACAGGAGTCTTGTTTTCTTCTCCTTTTTCACCATTAACTAATTTAACAAATGATATAAATTCCAGGGCGAATTCACTGGGCACATATGCAGGATCATCATCGTAATTAATATCATTAAGCCATTCATCTACTGATTTCTTAATCGGCACTTTCAATTACCTCATGTTTATCCAAAAAAACCCAGCATCATTGAAATTATAATATTATTGGCCAATACAGTTAATGTATTAAGGGCTATCATCCAAACTAACCATTTTATAAGTACTGGTTGAGACATATTACTCCTTTTTAGTTAAAATACCCATCCAAGTAGCTTCTGTAACTCTAACGTCATCTACATCCGCTTTACCAGTGAATTGCCAAACTGTGCCCATTTTCTTTAAAAGAGATACTGTTAAATACAGCTGGTCTCCAGGTATTACGGGTTTTAAAAATCGAGCTTTATCTACGGTAGTCACGTATCCTACATAGTCTTCCGGATTTTCCGCAATACTAGGATCTTCGGCTATGTATGCTGCAAGTAAATTACCTGCTTGAATCATGGCTTCTAGTACAAGAACCCCAGGCATTATTGGATTACCGGGAAAATGCCCCTGAAAATGCGGCTCATTGTTGGTTACATTTTTTAATACTACAATTTGTTGTTTGTTCATGATTCCACTGGCAGATACTTTTATTACTCGATCTACCAGTAAAAATGGGTAACGTTGGGGTAATACTTTGAATAGGTATTCTAAAGATGGCTTATTTTTCATCAATTACCTCATAAGTTGTTTCAACAGGCTTATTAACCTTCCTGGCTAATATCTCACTATGTGCTACTTCTTTAGCACTAGATTGGCCATTTAGGATCATTTTAAGCTGTTGTTTTGCTAATGCTTTTGTTGTTGCTCTTAAATCCTCTACTACATCGTTATTATAATTAACCTCTAATTCAACTTTAGCAATAGCAGGAGCAGTTAAATTACTGATCAGTGTTTCAGCTGCTTTTTGTCTAACCATTTCTGATTTAGCAGTATGCATTAACTCTGCTTGCACATTAATAGCTTCCTGATAAACACCAGCATTTAATATATGTGTAGGAACCAGGGTTTGTTCCATAATTTTAGTAATTAATCCAGTTTTCCCGTAATTATCGGCAAAACTAGCTATTTGTGATGGAGACGTGCCCTTATCAACTAAAGTTTGGTATCTATCCGGGAAAACCTTGCTGTAAGCAGTAGATGATTTATCTCCTAATAGCTTTAATGAGACAAATTTAACAGCATTAACATACGCAGCTAATGAGTACTTACCGGTAGACAGCACAGAAGCAAAGCTTAATGTATTATCTCGATATACTCTCCTTAATTCAGAATCAGGTTCTGAGTTAATAACAGCAACAACCTCATCAGTTATATGTCTTCTAAAACGCTTATCGGGTACTGCTCCGGCTAACTGCTCTTTAGTTAAATGGTCTGTTGTTTCAATATCTACGGCTTCAGCATCTCTTAAATTAGTTAGTTGCATTACAAACTCCATTCCATTTATTAATTAAAGTACTATGAGACGTGTCTTCTGTGTAACATTCATACGGAGATACCATCCAAATGTCCTTATCTAATTGAATTAAAATGTTATTTTCCACTAATTCCTCCCAATATTTATCCCAAGTTCTGGAATCCTTAATCCACTTAATTGTGCTAATAAACTCTTTTTTGTTTATCTCATTGTTTTTATTGGCTAATACAGCTAATGGCAAGAGTAGTGCGTATGCTGTCCTGGACAAAGGTAGCTCACTTGCCGTCTCTAGATTAATATACTTACTCATTTCCTAAGTCCCTTACTAGTCTGTGTATCCCACATGTGTTTAACAATAAAATACTGCTTATCATTCCCATTAAACATAACATCTGGATTAAGCATATACTCTTTCTTAGTATATTTCCTAATTAAATCGCATTTTTTCAACGCCCTAACCCCTACAGAAAAGTCCCTTAATGTTATTCCCGTCATTTGAGCTATCTTTTCTGGGGTTCCTACTACCATATTCATTCGATTAATGTGATACATGATTTTGAGCAACACCAGGGCCGATGAACTACTTAGCTTATTTTTAGCTAAGAAAACAGCTGGATGTGTACCCAATTGAAATTTATTAAACATTCTTCTTTTTGCCCTCCCTATCTTTTTTAGTTAATCTTGCCACAGACGGGTGAATATACAGCTTTTTTATAATCGCGTCACTTCTCCTCCCCAATTCATCTACTGTGTAAATTCGAACCAATTCTAACTTGCCCTCTATTGGTCTAAATATTTTAACTGGAAATATACAACTATCCATCATGGGGCTTTTCACTAATATACATAGTTAACCGGTAGTCTTTAGGATTCTTAGTATATTTCTCAAAATCTTGCATAACCTGCTCAGCTACGTCATAAGACAGATAGGCTCCAAAGTCCCAATCCAGTCCCCACTTCCCATTCATCTTCTTTTCTATTACATAGATAAAGTTTCTATGCTTAAATTTATTCTGCCTCTTAGTATTCATAACAGGAATATTACCTAAAAAACTACAAATAGCAACACTTAACTTCGTTTAATGTCGTATATGTATATTAAACTACCCAGTTAAATGTCGTATACGACATTAAACTTTTTATAACTTATTACATCTAAAGGCCTAACTCGTCTTTAAGAAGAAAGAAGCGTCCGCTGTCCTTTCGCCCCCTTCGGGGGCTCAGGCCACCGTCCTAGGCTACCGCAAGTTTCCCTATTATATATAAATAATATTATTAATATAACGTCCCTCAAACCCTACGGCCTACCGGCCTCGGGTTCTCGGAACGATAGGAAGACAACAAGATGGTCTACAGCTCGCGTGAGAAATTTTATTTTTAGGTAGACGTGCAGTACTAACTGGTTGGGGGTCATGACTGAAGTCACTCCCCCCGCCCATAAAATCAAACGATCTTTACACAGAAAACCAACTCAAGGGAGGAAAGGCAAGTGTCCTTTCCATATAACTTTAATTAGGAGATAAACATGTCTACTTTACAAGAAAACAATCAAATTGGTCTAACCTCAACTGCTACTAAGTTGGGAATAGACCTACTCAGAAACCTAAGAGATGCTTCTAGCTTTACTGGTTCTGTACTTAGAACCGGTAAGTCAAAGGTTGAGAAGCACGAACTCATCGAACGGACAAAGGACGGTGTAGAAGCACATCAATACATCGAATCTTTACCAGCCGATGAAAAGGATATCGGTCTAGCTATTAAAGCCGAAATTAAGGCATTCAATAGCTAACAGTAATCCTAAGTCCCAGGCATCCTTCGGGGTGTCTGGGCATTTTTTTTAGTCACACACGACACAGTAAGAGAGTGCAAAGAGAGAAAGAAGTCCTTCCTTCCTTTTGTTTACCTTTTTAAAACCTTAAACCTTTTCAAGGGGCAGGAAACACCTTCCTGCTGATACTTAACCCAACTGGGTTTTGTATCTTTATTATCTTAATTTAGGAGAAAGTTTATGTCTACTTTAAAGCTTACAACTTTGCCAGTCATGTACAAGCAGACTGGCGTAATTTATACGGTAACTGTTGAGGACAATCCCGACACAACTTGGGATAGTGCCTTAGCTTCAATGGTTATTATTAATAAGAAGAACAAACCTGTTTATGAGGGACTTACTGATGGGAATAGGATAGCTATTCTCACTAACTTCCTCTGTAAGAATGGTGATGCTAGGAAAGCTCATCATAACGGGTCAGAGTTAAGATACATTCCGAAAATGAATGTATTGATCTCGATATCTTCCAAGAAAGTAGTTTGGGAGAATAAAGACAATCCGCAACGTAAGAAAATAGTTGCTGATTGTATGTATGACTCACATGCAGGAGCTAATCATCCAGCTCATGCTAAACAATAAAATAGAAATATGATTTGATTCCTGAGTATGAATTAAAAAGGCTCAGAAGTGCCCATAATGGGTGAACAGGTAGTGAATCTATCTGTAATTGTTTATTTTAGGAGATTTAACATGTCTATAGAAACCGTAGTTCACAGCAGTAATGGTAAGTTTGAAGTTCATAATAACCGAGTTCAGCAGGAAGATGCACTGTTTAATATTGGTGATCAGGAATGTGATCTATTTATTAAACTAAGAAGTGGATTGGGAGCACATATTGATGCTCAGGAGATCCAGAAGCAGTTATTGAAGACAGAAGAGGAAACTCTTGCTTTAAAGAAACGCCCTTATGTAATGACCTATAGTTTACCGGCTAAAAGTGATCCTACTAAGAAGCAAGGTAGAGGTCTCGTAGTGCGTAAGCAATATGTTGGTGGTGATCCGAAGGGTGAGTTCTTCTGCCTCATTAATAGCTGGGATAAGGAAACAGTCCTTGAGTTAAGCATGCTTGAAGCTATTCTAGAGCATGTTGCTGTTAATGTTCGTAAAGTTAAGTCTCTTGCGAATATAGCAATAGATGAGTAAGCAACTGTAGTTCAATGCTGTACTGGGGGCGTGAGCCCTCAGTACAGTATAGTTCTTTAAACTTTAAAGAGGAGATACAATGACTTTAAAACAAATCATTACTCATTTAGCAACTGAGTTAAAAAAGAAAGATTTCAAGCCTTACTACTGGACTATACGTGGTGGAACACCATCTAAGAAAGAAATGTATAACTACGTAGAAGGACATCCTGAAATTGCAGGATTTAGCATTAATGCTGGTTTAGAAGAATATGCATCTATATTAGCTTCTAAAGTTAAGAATCCTCATGTAACTATAAATGCAGTACTTAATGACCCAGACGGAAATGGAGATACGATATGAATCCTATACATTTTATCGATGCGTTATTCTTTATCGTCTTACCAATAGGTGTAGTTATTTATGCTATTAAATATGCTTGGGATGATTGTAAAGATGCTGGAGAACTAATGTTTGAAGAAAAAGACGAGCTTACTCAAAGTAAAACTAAAGGAGCCTATTGGTGTGACGGTTGTTATACATGGCAACTGCCTGCAGGACATGATGAACATATAGATAATTGTGATTGTAATTATTAATATAATCAAGGAGATATTATGCCTAAATTACATCCAAGTATTTCAAAGATAGAATTTACAGATGAAAGAATTATAGAGAGTATCGAAAGAGTAACTACGGCTATAGAATTACAGGAGGCTTTACAAAGACTATTAAAAAAGCAACGTGATCTAACTGAAAAGTTGGAAGCAGAAAATGCAGAGCTTAAGAATAGAAATGATAAGCTTAAAGGGCTTATTAAACAGCAACAAATAGAGGTAATAAGGATTTTCGAAAAATCTAATTAGAGGAGATAGGATGAACTCATTCATGAACTCACTCGATACTTGGTATTCTTGGCTTAATTGGGTACCTAATGTAGATAAGCTTCCAGTACAGCCACATTCACCATTAAGTTGTAGTCTACGTGTTGCTAAAGAAGTCTTAAAACAGTTTAAAGATACGCATCATTTAGAGCCATCTCGAATAGTGCATAACTATAGAGTTTGGATTAATAATGAAACTAATGAACCATGTGTACTTAACCCTTGTTCTATTTGTGTTCGTTTAAAAGACATAGGGTTACCTATTTATAACTTTGTCTTAGAAAAGGAGAAACATCATGCCTAACTGGTGTTCTAACAGAGTCTTTATTGACGGTAGTCAAGAAGAGCTAGATAGATTTGATGACTATGTAGGTACTAAGAAAGCTCGCTTTCAATTGAATAAGATCATCCCAATGCCTGAAAATATTTATCAAGGAGATCTTGGGGAGAAAGAGAAAAGGAAATATGGTGACAAAAACTGGTATGACTGGTCTGTACAGCATTGGGGAACGAAGTGGGAAATAGATCCAAGAAGCATTGAAATTGAGGATTCTGGACCCGATGGATATTTCAATAAAATAAAAGGAATAACGTATAGTTTTGAAACTGCTTGGGGACCACCATTTCATGTTTATAACCATCTAGTAGAGGAGTTTCCAAAGTTAAATATTGAATGGTATCACCGAGATGAATTCGAAGAAGAAGGAGAATATCTTTAACCTTTAATATTGGAGGCATCATGATTAAATATCTTACAATCTATGTTGTTGTAGTAGTTGGTTTATTTGTATTAGCGAATTATGTTAATACATGGGAGATAGCTAATAATTATCCATACGGCAAGTTATGTGATTTATATAATAACTGCTAGGTTTTAGCTTTTTTTAATAACGAAATACCTTATCTAAAGAAGGAGAGCAATCAGATGGCTTTCGATAGTGACGACTTAGATAGCGCATTAGAAAAAGTAATTAGTGTATACTTTAGAATAAAGCATAAAGCTCCAAACTATACAACTACTTATCTTAGAAGATCTTTAGTTGAATGTATGGAAGATTTAACAAAAAGAGCTATGTTTAATCATTGTATTGAAACTCAGGTAGATAAACATGAAGTAGATGAAGCTTATCGTGAATGGGTAAAAGAAGAAGCAGAGTTAAACGATTCAATAAACATGTCTCTAGATGCAAAAAATGATAGAATTATACGAATTAAAGAACATATGAAAAAATATGATAAGGAAAATTAAATGTGGGTTTTATTGATGATTATATTTAGTCAGCCATATCATGTGGCTACTGTAGATATCCTGGGTACATATTCTGAAAAGATGATTTGTATTAACGAACAGAAACGTGCCATGAAGATAGGTACGATTATTAAAACCAGCTTTGGTTGTATAAAGATAGAAGGGATTAAACGCATGAATAATGTTTCACGTGAAACAAGGAGGTAAAATGAAATGGGTTCTAGTTCAAAATATTCCAATTGACTACTGTCGAGCAGTAATGGCAGATGAAGAAGGATACGCTATCAAATTTGATTCACGACATGAAGCAGAAGAATATATAAAAGAACACAAATTAAAACCGTATATCAAAGAGGACTTACATGAAGCAGAAGAGATAATAGCAATGCCTGAAAAGGAAAATATTCTAAGGGAGGAAGAATGAAATTACCAAAAGCACGTACAGTAGAGAGAATACTAAGAATGGTACCATTAGTTAGTGATATTTTACCACATGGTGGTAATTCAAATTCTGAATTACTTAGATTAACTAAAAAAGTTAAAGAGCAAGATACAGCTCTTTATGCTAAGAAAAATGAAATAGAAATATTAAAAGAGAGAATTAGAAAATTAGAAAAAACTTTGGATAAAATTGCTAATTATAATGATATTTAAGGAGGAACAATGGAAAAACATTTAGAAGCAATGGCTTGGATAACTATTTGTTTTGCTGTACTTTATTTCGGAGGACATCTTATAGTTGCTTTAGCAAAGTAGTACTAGATTTAACTATTAACCCGTAGTTTATTTGCCTTCAAGATCTAAATCTTGAGGGCTTTTTTATGTCTAAAATCGAGGAGAGCGATATGACTGAGGGTTTAAGCATTGATCAATACACGATAGAAACTACATGGTCTACTAGAATTACTGATGATATTGTTCTTAAAGCTATTCAAGGAGACGTACCAGATGATATGGAAACTAGTATTTTAAATAATATTAACCATTTAAATCATAATAAATGGGTAGATAACAAAGAAATCTACATTAAAGTGTTTTCTTTACTTCTTATAGATCAAAGGAGTAGACCTATTCAAGCTATAGCTACTCAAATAGGAGATTTAGCAAAGATTAAAAGTTCTACAAAAGCATTTGAATGGGGCATGCTTTTTCTCAAAGAATGTAGGGATTCTGGTTTATACCAATTTAAGAAATATGACCATGAATGGAGGGTATACCCTAATTTTACATTAGACAGTAATACTAAACAGAAAATAGAAAAGTTACAGTTCTTACCTCCTATGAAGAAGAAACCTAATAATTGGTCAGACAATTATAATGGTGGATGGTTATGGGAGAATAAACATATAGTTTTAGGTAATAAGTTTACTAAACATGAAGAACCTTTAGCTTATGATGCTCTTAATAAACTTCAAAGTATTCCTTGGGAAATAGATACAAATACTTATCTATTCGAAAAACAAACCAATGATGCAATGAATAAGAAACAATTCTTAAGAGTTATTGATGAATATTTAGGAGAGCATTTCTATTTTGTATGGAGATATGATTCTAGAGGAAGAAGTTATTCTTCTGGTTATGATCTTAATCTACAGAGTAATGAATATGGTAAAGCTTTGCTTTCATTACATAATAAAGAGGTAATTACTAATTTACCTAATTTATATATAGCTATAGCTAATCACGCGGGGAAGAATAAGCTTACATGGCAAGAACGTATTGATTGGGTAACTGCACAAACAATTGATGATATTGAATGGGATGAGCCTATCTTAGGACGTAAAGCCCTTAGAGCTTTAAAGGATTATGAAGATAACAAACCTACTGGGTATGTAATGTCTATTGATGCTACATCATCCGGTATTCAAATAATGGCTTTATTATCTGGATGTAAACAAACAGCTAAATTAGTTAATTGTATAGATCCTAATATCAGATATGATTTATATACAAAAGTAGCTGATTTAATGAATCAAAAGCTTTCTAAACCTGTTCCAAGGTCTATTGTAAAACAATGTACAATGACCCATTATTACAATTCTAAAGCTACTCCTAAAGGTTTACTAACTGAAGAAGAACTAAAAGTATTTTATGAAGTAATTGAAGGATTACTTCCAGGTGCAGAAGAAATTATGAATACTATTAATAGTTGTTGGAATCCTAATGCAGATCACCATTCATGGATTATGCCTGATGGACATACTGTATATGTTCCTGTAGTAGAAGCAATTAATGGTGTATATTCGGATTGTGAATTCGGCAATATCCCTTTGAGGTGGTATCATAAAACTAAATCTGATAATTATAGGTCTCTTTGTCCTAATGTTATTCATTCAATTGATGGCTATGTGGCTAGGGAAATGATTAGACGTTGTGATTTCCAATTAAGTCATGTTCATGATTGTTTTGTCTTTAACCCTAATTATTTACAGCAAGTATGTCAGACTTATAGAGAGATAACAGCTGAAATAGCTAAAAGCGATTTACTAGTAGATATTGTAAGACAAATTACAGGTAATTCTAATTTCCGAATTACAAAAGCTAGTACTGACTTAGATCAAGATATATTACAAAGTAATTATATGTTGTCATAGCATGTAGTTCTCCTCAGTGGTATCTATTTAACGAATAGACTAAGTAACGAATCGTGCTAGAAAAAGCCATTAGTAGCCCTCCTTCGGGAGGGTTATTTTTTTTTACAAACACCTCATACTTAACATTACAATAGTCATAAGGCTTAATTATACTTATTTATAGGAGAAGTTTAATGTCTTATTTTGTAGTCAAAAAATGTGAAATGCGAGCTTGTTTATATTGGAGACTAAAAGATAGATGCATTAAACATGGTATGGATATTGGTAGTTCTGTTAAATATTCAGCTCATTTACATAGTAGTGAAACATGTCAAATTCGTAAACAAATAGACGTGTATCGTCTAAATCATATGCTAGAAGGGAGAATAAAACATGAGGATGGGATCACATGATATAAGGAATATAAAAGAAAAAGTAAGACAAGATTTGTATAGTAAAAAAGAAGAAAAATTACAAAAACGTAGAACAGAAATAGCTAGAAAAAATAGAGATCTTTTTATAGAACCATTTATGTCAACAATGAGTGCTTTACCGGATGAATTGATATCTCATGCTAAAGAATATAAAGTTAGTATTAAATACACAGCTTCTACAGATTTTAAATCTAATTATCCTTCAGTTTCTTTTGTATCTGATGATATCGATAGAAATACTGTAGATATTAATGAAAGTTGGTTATATAAATCAGATGATTTCATTATTAATCCCATAACAGTCAACCAGAATCGTGGATATTATTCTGATGTACCAGAAAATCCACTAGATGATCAATTAAAAGATGAAGCTGATAAATTATGCCAAGATATTCTTAAACTACAAATGATAAAAAATGAAATGACTACATATTTAGATGAAACAACAAAGAGATATACAGGAACATTACAATTAAGAAAAGTCTGGCCAGAGTCATTACATAAGTATTTACCAAAAGAACCACCAAAAAAAGTTTATACCAAGATGGTAAAAAATAAAAAAGTACCTATAGATGATCCAGTAGTACCAGATACACTTAATGATCAGTTCACTGAAAACTTACTGGAAGGAGCCTAAAATGTTTGAAGTTAATGCAATTGAGTTACAAGAAGCTTTAATTGAAGATTTAAAAGCAGGGCTCACACCTATGGTAGCTTCCAGTCCAGGAATGGGAAAATCAGATATTATTCGTCATATAGCTAAATTATTTAATCTTAAGGTTATAGATTTTAGAGTATCCCAATGCGAGCCTGTAGATATGCAAGGATATCCAGGTATTGCTAATGGACGTATGACATTTCATATTCCAGAGTATTTTCCAGTAGAAACTGACCCTATTCCAGAAGGATATGAAGGATGGTTATTATTTCTAGATGAATTTAATTCAGGAAACAAACAAACAGAGGCAGCAGCTTATAAACTTATTTTAGATAGAGAAGTATATAAGCACAAATTACATTCTAGATGTTTAATAGCCGCAGCAGGAAATTTAACTACAGATAGAGCAATTGTAAATACTCAAAGTACTGCCACTACTTCTAGATTAAATCATTATAGAATGAAAATAGATCATAAAGTATGGGTTGATTGGGCAAATGAACATAATATTGATCATAGAATCATTTCATTAATTAAATTTAAACCAGAAATTTTACATAAATTTGATCCGTCTACAAACGAATTAACATTTCCATGCCCACGAACTTGGGAATTTGCATCTAAGGTTATTAAGAATAAAGAAAAAATAGATCGTATCACTACAATTCGGCTAGCCGGAACCGTAGGTGAAGGTGCAGCCGTTGAGTTTTCAACTTATTCAGAAATATATGAAAATTTACCAACTATTGAAGAAATTCTTAAGAATCCCAAAACTGGGTGGAAAATACCTAAAGAGCCTAGCGAATTATATGCAGTAACTACAATGTTAGCTCATAACTGTACAAAAGATAATATAGAAAAAATAGTTATAGCTATTAATAAACTACCAACAGATTTTCAAGTAATTACATTTAAAGATATTTACAAAAGAAGTCCTGATCTTAAAGGACATCCAACTATTAAGGAATGGATTACTAGTAATAGTTCAAAAATATTTTAGAGTACGGTGTAGTTCAGTGCAATAAAGTTGAGTACAGCATAGTAGCACTGAGTTTAGTATAGTGAAGTACAGTCCAGCAAAATTCAACAAGGTAATGTCATATCGTAGTGCTCAGTATCTTGTAATTTAGTAGAGTTTGTTTACATCTCATATCGTAATTATTTTCCCCTAACAAATTTATACAAACTTGGTTAGGCGCAGTCGAATTCAGTTTAGTGGAATTCAATCGAGTATAGTACAGTTCAGTTCAGTAAAGTGGAATTCAGCGTAATTAAGTTGAATGTAGTGTAATACCATATCGCAAGGATCTATTTACCCCTAATAAATTTATTAAACTTTACTCCGGTGACTTAGAGTCTAGTTCAGTTTAGTGAAGTGAGACAGAATACCGCATCGTAATTTTTTCTCCTAATAAACTTATAACAAACTCGGTAAAGTTCAGTATTCTCGCATTGTGGAGTGCAGTACGTTAAATTATGACAACATATCGCATCGTAATCTTTCCCCCTAAAACTTATACAAACTTAGTAAGACCTAGTCAAGCTCAGTGGAATTAAGTGTTATTGCGTAAAATAGAATAAAATATCACAAGGATTTATTTACCCCTAACAAATTTAACTCGGTAGCGTAGAGTTCAGTGTAGCGTAATTGAGTTAAGCGCAGCACGATGCAGTTCAGTTCAGTAAAGTGCAGTTTAGTTCAGTAAAGTAAAACTCAGTATCACATCGCATCTTAATTTTTCCCCCTAATAAATTTAATAGTCTTAAGTAAGACACTGCGTAGTGCAGTTAAGTTCGATTGAGTTTAGTTTAGTGCAGTATCACATCGTAATCTTTTCCTCTAATAAATTTAATAGTCTGCTTGGCGTGATTTAGTATGAAACGGTCAAGTTCGGTAACATCTGGTATAGTCCAGCTTGATTCGGCATAACTCGACATCATATCTCAAGGATTTTTACCCCTAACAAATTCTAATAATCGGGTGGAACCCGGTACAGTGACATTAGATGAAGTAATGCATCGCAGTTTATTTTAACTCGGCGCAGTTGCGTGGAACCGAGTTTAGTATAGTAATGTGGAATTCAGTATCACATAGTAAAATGCAGTTCAATAACACAAGGTAACATAACTTTAATTTTAAAAAAGGAGTATCAAAATGTTTGTAACAGCAACGTGTCATCTATCAAGTGCAAGTGTTTATAGTCAATCAAGACCGTATCAAGTAGAAAAGAAGCCTCGAGAAACTCCAGCAGATTATGAAAAAAGAACATGGAGAGAACGAATGCATCTTAGTGAAAAGAATCCTGGAAAAATTGTAATTCCAGCAATGCAATTTAAAAATAGCCTAGCAGAATGTGCAAAGTATATGTCTCAACAAATTCCAGGTAAAGGAAAAGCAACGTATACCAAGCATTTTGAAGCCGGTGTTATAATTATGGATTCTATGGAATTAGACATTAAGGCAGATGATGTTAAAGGTGAAACTGTATTTGTTCCTTCTAGTGGAAAACGAGGGGATGGTAATAGAGTTTACAAAACTTTTCCAAAAATACCTAGTTGGTCAGGAGTTATAGCGTTTACAATTTTTGATCACACCATTACAGAAGAAGTATTTAAAACACATCTTGGGCAAGCCGGTCAATTTATTGGTATCGGTAGATGGCGACCTCGTAACAATGGAATGTACGGACGATTTACAGTTGATAAAGTTGACTGGAAAGAAAGTGAAGTAGCTAAAGCGGCCTAGTAGCACTTAGTATAGTGCCGCAGAATGTAGTGAAGCCAGATTAAGTACAGCATGATGTAGCCCAGTATCACATCGCAAACGTATCTAAATGGAATAGCTAAAGCAACATAGCGGAGCATAGTATAGTTTAGTTGAGTAAAGTGTAGTAGCGTACCGTGTCGTATCTCGGTGAAGTGTAATACAATTCCGTGGAGTTACTTATAGTATCTCTCGGTGAAATCCAGTGAAACCTCATAAGGAAAGGAATAATATGACTGACCCAACAGTAAATGAAAAAAGAGAACCCTTTTGTCGAGCAATAGAGACTACAGGTTTGATGAAAGATTTAGAACATCTAAGAGATGGTGAACTTGCAGAGTATCCAGATTTATCTAAAACAGCAATGGGAAATTGTGCACCAGGGGGCATTAAATATGGTTTTCTTAAATCTGCCCGAGATATTTTATTTAAAAATAAAGGAATAGAATTTAAAGCAATTCCTAATGTTGGTCTACAACGTATGTCAGATGAAGATAAAATGGAAAAAAGTCAAAAAACTTTGCCTTCATATCAAAGAAAAGTAAAGAAAGATATGCATAGACTTACTTCAATTGAGTACGATAAATTATCAACAAGTAAACAATTGGAGTGGAATATACAAATGACAGCTACTAATGTTCTTAAAACTGTTAGTTCAGGTGATGGAATAAATATAATTACTAAGGAAATAGCTAGTAATAGCAATCCTGATAGATTAGCACTAGAAGCGACTCTTAAACTATTTATCTAGTAGCGTGAGATAGGATGGAGTTAGGCGAAACCCAGTAATATTTAGTGAAATGTAGTTTAGTGAAATACAGTTAAATAAAATAAGGCATAAACAAAACTTGACGTATAACCCAGTCCGGTGGAGTCCAGTGCAGTAAGACAACACTCAGCATGATAAAATTTAGCGAGGTACTTATGAAAACTATATTTGTAGAAGATCTACCTATTAACGAAGGTACCTATAATGCTTTAAAGAATGCTGGTATTACTACAGCTAATGAATTACATGATATGACTGATACTCAATTATTATCGATTCATGAAATAGGACCTGTTAGACGTAAAATTATTAAAAATGCATTAGCAACAACAAGGGGGGTATTTTACGAATTACCCGTAATTAATTGGTAAGGAGTTTATATGTCTGATGAACAAGAAGGCAAATTACTTAAAGCTAAGATAGAACTGATGACTAAATCAGCATTTATATCTACTATCGCTCTTAGTCTTAAACATGTAATTACTCCTGAAACTAAAACAGCAGACGTTAATGGACATGTAATTAGATATAATCCTGAATTTATTAAAGGACAATCAGTTGCTCAATTTGCTGGATTAATAGCTCATGAATGCTGGCACGTAGCATTTCAACATTTATCTCGAAGAGGAAATAGAGATCCTATTATTTGGAATTGTGCAGGAGATTATGTAATTAATTATATGCTTACTAAAGCAGGATTTGAAATTCCAACTAATGGACTTTTAGATAATAAATATGATCATACATGGTCTACTGATAAGGTATATGATGATCTAATAAAAGAAAAAAAAGATTTTGATACCGGAACTTTAATGATAGATCTAAATGAAGATGGTATGCCTGAAGATGACGGAAGTCTAAATTCACCTATAACTAATGTTATAGTTAGAGCCCGTACTCAAGCACAAATAGCTGGAGAAGAAAAAGCTGGCCTTATTCCTGATGAAATTCTTAGAAGAATTGAAGAGTTATTAAACCCTAAATTACCTTGGCAAATAATTTTACATAAATTTTTAGATAGACGAGTCAAAGAAGAATATTCATGGTCTAGAAGAAATAGAAAATTTCCAGATTCTATTTATTTACCCAGTTTACATAGTTATGGTTTAGGTAACTTAACATTTGCTATTGATACAAGTGGTAGTATCGAAGACGAAGAGCTTAAAGAAATGCTAAGTGAAATACAAGGTATTCAACAAGTATTTAATCCTGAAAAAATGACAATTATAGATTGTGATTCAAAAATTCATCAAATTCATGAAATTGATCAAAGTACAAATATTTTAGATTTAAAATTCTCTGGAGGAGGAGGTACTAGTTTTCAACCAGTATTAGATTATGTATCAGAGCATCCTACTCAAGCTCTTATATATTTTACTGATTTACATGGAGAGACAACACTAAAAAATGTAGATTACCCAGTTATATGGGTATGTACTTCAGAACATGCTCCATCTAATATTGGAGAAACAGTCTATATTAACTAAAGGAGGAACATGGTAACTACAGTCCTTCTAATTAAAGAAGATGCAATAAATAAATTAGAACTTCATAACCATTACTTAAATAAATTAAGTAAAGAAGGAATTCCAAAAAGTGATATAGTAGTACTCCCTCTTTTATATAATACTCCAACAAAAATTATAGCTAAAACTGCTAAGGCCTACTTAGACAAGCTGATTGGTAAAATTCCAGAAAGTGCGTCTAAGTTAATTATAGCAGATAGTAATTATTTTAAGTTTATTACTAAAATAATAAAAGTATCTGATCATTACAGTAGTGTCTTACTGGGTAAACACACAGGATACGATAAATATAAATGTGTTTATGTACCTAATTACAAATCATTATTTAAACAACCAGATAATAGTAGACTTATTGATATAGGTATTAAAGCAATTACAGGAACTGAAGCTGCTGTACTTATTAAACATGCAGAATATGGATTCAAATATGGATCTGATAGAGAATTATTAGATTCCCTATATCAATACCCAGTATTAGCTGCTGATATAGAAACTACAGGTTTAGATTTAAATTCAAAAATAGTATCAATTGCATTTGCATGGAGTAAACATCATGGAATAGCTATTGATTTATCTATTAATGGAATTTCTTATCTTAAAAAATTTTTAGAAACCTATAAAGGTAAATTAATATTTCATAATGGATTATTTGATGCAAAATTATTAATTCGTAGTTTATGGATGGATAGCCCTACAGATTATAGTGGTATGTTAGAAGGTCTTAGTTATTTTAAAACCTTTGATGACACTATGATCATGGCTTATCTAGCTAAAAATGCTACTACAGGTAGCACTATTGGATTAAAAAATATTGCTTTAGAATACGTAGGTAATTACGCACTCGAAATACATGATTTAAATAAATATTCTAAAAAAGAAATTCTTAAATATAATTTAATAGATACTTTAGCTACATTTTATAGTTGGGAAAAATTCCACAATCAATTAAATTCTAGACCATATAAAGAAATATTTCACCCAAGTTTATATGTATTATTAAAGATGATGCTAGTAGGCTTACCTATGGATTCTAATAGGGTTAAAGAAGTTAACACAATTTTAAAAGGTAAAGAAAAAGTATTATTAGAACAAATTCAAGAAAATACACATGTAATTAAATTTAATATTATTCTTCAAGAAGAAGCATGGAATAAAATTAATGCAAAATTAAAAAAGCTTGTTAAACCCATTGAAGATTTTAAAAATGTAAAATTTAATCCTAATAGTCATACACAATTAGCTCAATTATTATTTGAAATATTAAATCTTCCTAGTTTAGATAAAACAAAATCCGGAGCTCCTGCAACTAGTGCAGAAGTATTAAAAGATTTAGAAAATCATACAACTAATATAGATATTTTAGATTTATTAAAATTTGTTAGAGAATTAGCGGATATTTGTAAAATTAATGGAACATTTATTAAAGCATTTATGAAAGAAAAAGATTTCTTACATGGAAATCTAAAACTAGGAGGAACACAGTCAGGAAGATTAGCTAGTAACTCGCCGAACCTAACTAATCTTCCAGCTCATGGGCCTATGGGCAAGTTAGTTAAGAGTTGTATAGTTGCACCGGATGGATGGCTATTCGCAGGTGCAGACTTTTCAGCTCTAGAAGAACGTATAGGAGCCATACTTAGTAAAGATCCTAATCGTATTAAGGTTTATACTGATGGTATGGATGGGCACTCTATGAGAGCCTATAAATACTTTTCAGATCAAATGCCTGATATAAACCCAAATGACGTTAATAGTATCAATTCTATTGAGACTAAATACCCAGAATTAAGGCGTAGATCTAAAGGACCCACCTTTGCTCTACAGTATATGGGCACAGCTTACACCCTTCATAAACGTACTGGGTTTCCTAAAGATCAAGCTCAACAAATTTATGATGCTTTTCATGAATTATATAAAGTATCTAGTGAATTTAATATTAGAAATAAAAAATTTATGGAAGAACATGGATATGTGGAGTGTGCATTTGGACTTAAATTGAAAACTCCTATTATATCTAAATGTGTTTTAGGTAATTCTAAAACTCCTTATGAAGCAGATAAAGAAGCAAGAAGTGCTAATAATGCAATAACTCAATCATGGGGAATGTTACTTAATAGAGCCATGAATGCTACAAATAAAAGAATTGAAGAAGCTGGATATGGCACAGATATTCTTCCATGTAATATGATTCATGATGCAGGATATTTTTTAATTAAACATCATCCTAAATATATAAAATTTCTAAATGATGTTCTTATTGAGGAAATGGAATGGAATGATGATGACGCAATCAGATCTAAAGATGTTCCTATGAAAGCTTCATTAGAAATTGGTAAATCATGGGATACATTAGCCCCATTAAATAACAATGCAACGATAGAGGAAATTAAAAATGTCTTTCCAATTTACACCTGATCAACAACAAGCAATAATTGGTATCTGTAATACTTTACTAGATCCTCTAGCTTTTAAGTCTTCTACTATTACAGTACTTACTGGAGCAGCTGGTACAGGTAAAACTACTGTAATTGGTGAAGTCATAAAACAAATTCATAAACAAAATATGCATATGCCAGTATCATTATGTGCAACTACTCATAGAGCTGCAAAAGTTTTAGAAAATATTGTACATTCTCCAGTATATACTGGGCATGCTTTATTCAAATTACGTCCTAGTGTTACTAAATGGGGAAAACAAACTCTTAAAAGAGTAGGTATATGTGAGATACCATTTGAATCAATTGTAATTCTTGATGAAGCATCAATGATTGGAAATAAATTTTTAGAAGCAATAGTTGATATTGTTAAACATAGAAATTTAAAATTATTATTTGTTGGAGATCCTTTTCAACTTCCACCACCTACTGATAAATGTAGTATATTTGATGGTTCATTAACTACATTTACACTCACTCAAATTCACCGACAACTAGGAGGCAATCCTGTTCTCGAAAAAGCTAACGAATTTCGTGAGTATATTGAAGGGATCAGAAATATTGAACCGATGTTGGAAACTAATATTAATTTTAAAGGTGAAGGTATTCATGTTTTACCACACGCAGAATTTGTAACTAAATTTGTAGAAAAATATATAGATTATACAACTGGAGCTGAAGTAGATATACCATTATGCACTTATACTAATGAATCAGCTATTAATTATAATAGTATGATTCGTAAAGCAGCATATTTCTTAGAAGATACTATTCAGCCTTTTTATCAGGGAGAACGTTTATTTGCTAACAGTGCTGTTATGGAAGGCGATAAAACTATTCTCACGAATAATGAAACAGTTCATGTAATCGATTATACAGAATCTGAACAATATAATATCCCAGGATATGTAGTTTCTTTACGGGGCGATTATAATAAATATACTAAATCGGATAAAAAAAGAGTATTTAGTCCTAAATCAAAAGCAATAGCAGATAAAGTATTACAACTTCATAAAAATACTGCACTTAAGCATAATACTGCTGAAAATTGGCAAAATTTTTATAAAATTAAAAATGTTTTAGCTGATTTACGTCCTCCGTTTGCAGGTACAACTCATAAAGCACAAGGAGGAACCTTTCCTGCAATATTCATTGATAAAATTAATATTAATAAATGCCGTGATAAAGCTACTAAAGCTAGATTATTTTATGTTGCTTTAACTAGAGCCAGTCAGAATGTGTATATAAACTCATGATAATTAAAGATCCTTTTAGAAAATATAAATATTTATGTGTCGGCGGAATTATTAATCCTAACATAAGAGATCAATGGCTTCCTAGATGGTACGATATACCATTTGATGAATGTTTCTTCAGAATAGATTATGTATGGGAAGACTCTAGTGGTATGAAAAAAGATTGGGAAAAAATAGCTGAAAAAGAAAGTGTAATGTTATTAACAGATCTACCTAAAGGTACTAATTATAAACAACATCTTAAAATACTTAAAACAGAGAGGTTACTAAATGGCAATGACATACGATAGCATTGATAAACCATCAAAAGAAATTAAAAATATATTAAATGTATTACATGATCTATTTGAACAAGCAGACGAAGATTGCCCATCAGAATACAGATCAGAACATTTAAGAACAGCTTTATCAGAAGCTGAAGATCTACTGATTAAATATAATCTAAGAGTAAGGAGCTAAAGATGGCATTTGAATATACTAATAAAAATAATATTTCATTACCATTAGCTGTATTTTTAATGTATGACAATTATAATTATGATGAACGTAGTAATGCAATTAGTGCTACTGGACTTATAAGATCTATCCGTCAATTAGTATTAGCTCAACAAAATCCTACTGAAGCAAAAACTGTAGAAATTTCAGAATTAGTAGCTTCTCGTATGGGTAATGCTATACATAAAGGATGTGAAACAGCTTGGACAGATTTACCAACTGTAAAGAAAGCACTAAAAGCATTAGGTGCTAATGATGATGCCGCAGATAGTATTAGAATTAACCCAGCATTTGTAAAACACGGTGAAACTCCAGTTTATGTAGAACAACGAGTAGAAAAAACAATTGATGATTTTATTATATCAGGGCAATATGATTTAATTCTAGATGGTGTACTTAATGATTTTAAATCTACAAGTGTCTGGACTTATATTTTTGATAGTAGTGCTGATAGCTATATTAAACAAGGTAGTATTTATAAATGGTTAAGCCCAGATAAAATCACCGATGATTATATAAATATTAATTACATTTTTACAGATTGGTCAGCTGCTAAAGCTAGGGAGAAGAAAGATTACCCGCAATTTAAAGCTATAACTAAAAAATATAATTTATGGAGTATTGAAGAAACTGAAAATTGGATACGTAATAAATTAGCTACATATAAATTACACTTAAATACTCCACAAGAAGGATTACCAGAGTGTACTGATGAAGAACTTTGGGCTACAGAAGAAACATTTAAATATTATAAAAATCCCAATAAATTAGATAGATCTACAAAAAATTTCAAAACAATGGATGAAGCATTAATTCGTAAATCTGAAGATGGAGATGTTGGAATAATTAAGACTGTTCCAGGACAAGTTAAACATTGTCCTTATTGTCCTGTTGTTGATATATGTACTCAAGCAGAACGTATGCGAAGTGAAGGTAGGTTGCTAGGATAAGATAAAAAGGTAGTCTTTCTAGCATCAGGATCGTATGCCTATGTAGATTGACATAACGCCTAGTAATCTGCTTTTTAAATGAGAGGAACAATAATCTTAATGAGGAGCCTTAGAAGCTTAACCCGTAGGAGTTGGGAGTTGCGGTCGCTCCGTACCCTGTAAAACTGATACTCTGGAAGTAAAGGGTTTATGGCCTGCGAAGCTAAAAGTGGAGGCAGTAGATTCTTAAGATTGTTGAGCGGTGTGTATTCTAGAACCTCTCTGTAGAGGCGAAGGGGAATCAAACCTTTTGGGTTTAAGTACCCTTCCTCAATAGAGAACAGTGCACACTAGAATATGCATTGCTACTCCTCTTAGTATTAGATAGGGATGGTTGGCAATGTCCAAGTAGTCCTAGGCAATCCAACAGCCACTGAAACAGGGGGAAGCTAAATACAAGTGCGTTGCTTGTTTCCCCGCCATCTCTATCTTTTATTCATTTAAAAGGAGGCAATATGTCTATTGAAAAACTACAACAAGATATTCTCAGATGTAAAGAAGTAATTAGTGAAATACATATTAAAATGTATGACTCAAGTAGCTACAGGGAGATAGTTAACAGTATTTTTAAACAAATATTCAAAGATTACCTTGATGAAAGTGGTATAATTAGAGGATTACACGCCGATAATAAATGTCCAGATAAACTAGAACCAAAATCAGGATACCTTCCAGAAAAAAGTCTTAAAAAAATAAGAGATAATTTAAAAATTGATAATAATTAGCCCTTGTAGCTTAACCGGTAAAGCACCTGTATTCTTCTGAGGAGAAGAAGCAGGAAGTTGGTGGTCCGATACCACCCAAGGGCACATTTAAAGGAGAGAAATGATACACGATATTAGAGTATTTAACCCAAATGGTGAATTAACTAATATTATTAATGGACAAAAGTTAATGGATGCTAAATATGAAAAAATAGCTAAAAGTATTGCAAAAACAGTTTGGGGAAAACACGTTAAAACATATAAAACAAAACCCATTACTTGTCCAATTTGTAAAATAACAGTAGAGGGCAGAGCTAATCAAATTACCTGTGGTTCTGCTAAATGTATACGTGAACGTCAACAAGCAAAAAAATATCCAAAATCCTTACGTAAATTTAAATGTCCAGAATGTGGTGTAAAGATAGAAACCAGACACCACAATAAAAAAACATGTGGGTTACAAGAATGTTTTGTAAAAAATAGAAATAAAGGAGAAAAATTACGAATAAAAAAACTTAAGGAGAAAAAACATGGATCAAAAAAAATTACAAGAAGGTATAAAAATACTACAAGAAGGGATTCCTAAATTTAAACAGCATGGCCAATATCAAATGTCTTTAGGTAGTTTAATAAAAGCGTTACAGAGAGAACGCGTTGGGCTACTTGTAAAGATAACTGACAAGCATTACCCAGGTAGATCTCATAGTTATTTTGGATATCATACTGATTTAGCATTTGAACCAGTTGAAGAACCAGTTACTGTTGCTGAGTTCCTTAAAGAATGCGAAGACGCTGTAGGAAAATCATTTATAACTGCAGATCATTTTGATGAATTCTACAAAGACTATGTTATGCAGATTGGTGCTCCATTATGGATCTCTACTTTAGGTCAAGCTAGTAAAAAAGGTATTGTAGATCTCGTACCGACTGATGGTTACATCAAGATAGTTACTAAAACTATTGAAGATGAGGAGGAGGACGATGGCTCTGAATAAACAGAAAAAACTACAGTACATAGAACAAATACTAGAAGAAATTAAAAATGGTTCTATAGATGACAAAGAAGATTCAATCTTAATTGACGTAGCCTTAGACTTTGTTGAAGACCTGAAAGAGGGCAAATCAGATGGAGGCACTTAATTCTTGTGACGAGAATGATAAATTAACTATATTGTTAAATATCAGACAGGGAACACAATCAACTACATATTCAGTTTCTAACTTACCAGATTGGTATGACATGTTAGGCATATTTGCAATCTACGGTATTGTAGCTATGACTATATTTTATAGCGGCTTATGGATAGCCAGTAAATATAAAGGAGAGCAGAAATGACTGTATTAATCTTAGTAACAGGATTAGTGTTAGGTGTGTTTACATACCAACCTTCGTGGTTCGATACTAGACCTCATTACTATCACCTAACTTACAATAGCAAGTCAGAATGTCAAGAAGCAAGAGAGATGGTAAAGGACAAAGGTACTGTATGTACTGATAAACATGAAATGTATAAAACTAAATAAGGAATTACTATGACTGATAGTAAAATGACAGATGAAGAAATTATAAAAGATAGAGAAAATAAATATGGACCTCCTAAACGGTGTTTTGAAACATGGGCAACTATGTGTGAAACACTTAATCAATATGCTAATGAATCAGGCAACGTAAATCCCGCACATTTATATGCTTTAAAGATGAATCTATTAAAAGTTGTAAGATCTGCTTGGAATCCAAATATAGAAGATAACTATAAAGACGGACGAAATTATTTAACTATTGCACATAAATGTATTGAGGATAAACATGACTAAAAAACAATATCATCCGTTTTCAGAAAAGATTGTCGATATCCTTGTTAGAAAAGTAAACAATGATAATCGACATTTTTTTCGAATTTTAACTGGGTACTATTTATCTAAAGTAGCATCAATGATGCGATGTAATATACAAACAAACGATAGAGATGTAATACCTGTTAATACATATGTTCTTAATTTAATGGTATCAGGTACTGGCAAAGGACATTCCACTAATATTTTAGAAAGAGAATTTATATCTCATTTTAAAAAAGAATTTTTAAATACTGTATTTCCTAGAAAAGCAGAAGAGAATATTGAAATTTTAGCTCAAGAAAGAGCTCAAACAAGAACTATTAGTGGTCAAACTATTTTATCTACTGCTGAAGAATATGCAATTCAAAAAGATAAATTCCAAAATCATTTTGATAGATTAGGAGAATTAGCTTTTAGTTTTGACAGCGGGACTTCTCCAGCTGTTAAACAAATGAGAGAAAAATTATTATTAGCAGGTGCAGGTTCTATGAATTTAGAACTAGATGAAGTTGGTTCTAATATGTCTGCTAATGTAGATGTTCTTAATACATTTCTAGAATTATACGATATAGGTTTAATCAAACAGAAACTCATTAAAAATACTGCAGAAAATATTAGATCAGAAGAATTACCGGGGAACACGCCCACTAATCTAATGATGTTTGGTACTCCAACTAAACTCTTAGATGGTGGGCGTGTTGAAGAAGAATTTAAACAATTCTTAGAAACAGGTTATGCCCGTAGATTGTTATTTGGATATACAGTAGATAGTCACAGAACTAAATATGCATCACCAGAAGAACGCTATGCTCAAATGGTAGATATTAATTTAGCTAGCGATATTCATATGATACAAAATGCATTTACTAATTTTGCTAAAAGATCATTTAATCCTGTATTAGAGATGTCTAAAGATAACTCTATTTATTTAATTAAATATCAAATGCAGTGCGAAGCAGCTGCAGATGAATTTAAAGACCATATGGCTCTTCATAAAGCAGAGATGTGTCATCGACATTATAAAGGACTTAAATTAGCAGGTGCCTATGCATTTGCTGATAATTCCCCAGATGTAACACAAGATCACCTAGATTACGCAATCAGCGTAGTTGAGGACTCAGGAGAGGCATTTCACACGTTAATGCGTAAACAGGGCCCTTACGAGCGTCTAGCGCACTATTTAGCAGATTGTGATAATGAGGTAACTCAGCATGAGTTGATCGAAGAACTCCCATTCTACAAAGGCTCAGAGAACCAAAGAAAAGATTTAATGACTCTAGCTATGTCTTTTGGGTATAAAAACAATATTATCATCAAAAAACGAGCTATTGACGATATTGAATTTTTTATAGGAGAAACCTTAATAGAAACTGATTTAAATAGTTTAACAGCTGCAATTAGTCAAGATATTGCTTATGATTATAAAGTTGAACACCCTCCATTTAATCAATTACATAAATTAACAACAGCTGAAGGATATCATTACACAGCTCATGGATTTGTAAATGGACATCGTAAAGGTGAAAATGCTATTCCAGGCTTTGATCTTCTAATTTTAGATTGTGATGGGGATATAAGTATAGAAACAGCTAAAATACTATTAGAAGATTATGCATTTCTAGTTTCTACAACTAAACGTCATACATCAGAAATAAATAGATTTAGATTAATTTTACCTATATCTCATAGATTAAAATTATCATCTAATGAATATTCAAAATTTATGATTAACGTATTTGAATGGTTACCATTTCCTGTAGATGAGGCTGCTAAAGATATTTCTAGAAAATGGGCATCTCATCCAGGAATTTATGAATATAATCAAGGTAATGTTATAGATGCCACTATGTTCATACCAGAAACTAAACGATCAGATGAAACAAAAGCTCAAATTAGCACTGCTGGAGTTGATAATATAGAACGGTGGTTTAAAAATCATACTTCAAAAGGCAATAGAGCTAATCATCTATATAGATATGGCATGGTAATGATAGATGCAGGGTTACAACTTGGAGAAATTGTAGAAAAACTGGAGAGTTTTAATAATTCCCTAGATGTCCCTTTACCAGAAGACCAATTTATGAATAGTACAGTTAAATCAATTAGTAAAGAACTAACTAAACGGGGGGTAATATGAGATTTGATATATCAGATAAAGACCAAATACGAGTAAAAGAAGCTTTTTCTTCATTATGGAAAGTATGCAACAATACCTGGGACAATATATTTGACGATACATCTGAAGAAAAAATTAAAGAACTTGAAAAAGAGATCGAACAACTTAAAGAAAAATCAAAGGAGGGTCAAAGTCTTGAATAATAATCATTTAGTATTAATTTCAGGAAAATCTAGCTCAGGTAAAAGTGCCAGCTTAATGGGTATAGATAAACCTGAAGGTGTCATGTATTTGAATTGTGAAAATGGTAAGAAATTACCATTTAAAACTAAATTTAAAGAGTTAATAGTAATAGACCCAATGCAGGTATACCAGGCTTTCGAAGAAGCAGAAAAAATGAAAGACGTGCATACCATTGTAATTGATACACTTACGTATCTTATGGATATGTACGAAAGTACTAAAGTACTAAATTCAACGAATACAATGCAGGCATGGGGGCAATATGCTCAATACATGAAGCAATTAATGTCTCAAGTAGTTGCTAAATCAACTAAAAATGTAGTATTTCTAGCTCATACCTCAGATGTGCTTAATGAATCAGAAATGATTAACGAAACTATAGTTAAAGTAAAGGGTTCCCTTATGAATCAAGGGATTGAGAGTTTTTTTACTACTGTAATATCTACTAAAAAAATGGCATTAACAAAATTAGAAGATAAAGTAGCTAAGTCTCCTTTATACACTATAACCCCAGAGGATAAGGCTAATGGGTTTAAGTATGTCTACCAAACTAGATTAACAAAAGAAACCGTTAATGAGCGAATAAGAGCTCCTATGGGCATGTGGGACATGAAGGAGACCTATATAGATAATAATTTACAGAATGTAATTAATAGACTTCACGAATACTATAAATAAGTATAGACTATTATTGAATAGGAACTATGGTCTCCTCCTTATGTGAGTCCTACTCCTTCATAGTAACTATTTTAACTGAAGAGTTATAAACTACTAGTCCTTCTCTCAATAATCGCATGGTTATTGAAGGGAGGCAGACATGTTTTATCTCGACTGGGGCAGTAGTAGCATTAAAGACATATCTCCTCTGTCTGTTACTACTGTCCTAGCCTCCTAAATCCTTGATATACAACGTTAAATACGCTATTATATACTTTAAAATAAGGAAATATTATGTCTGTTTTCTCAGATCCTAAGCATGCTAAACATAAACTTGTAGAAGATATGGTATTTATATCTGTTGAAATGGGTTTTGCAGTAGTTCAAGAAGTAGCTGCAGAAACATTAATCCAGAAACCCGGTTTGTCCCTTAAAGAATTTACTAAAATATTAGACGAATATCTTGAAAAACAAAGAGATATGAACAAGAGTAAAGAATTGTGATTAATCAGAAGCTATAAGCTTCATTATCAATCTCATATGAAAGGAAATAAATTATGAGTGAATGGGAATTGCCAAAAACTGTAGAAACACAATCCATTGAAAGAGTGGGAGGTGGCGGATTTGCATGGGAATCCGGCGTATATGATGCAACTGTTAAGATGGTATATCTTAATCAGGCAGCTTCAGAAGCGCAAAGTTTTAACATTATTCTAGAAAATTCTGAGGGTAAAGAACTTCGAGAAGCTTTCTGGATTAGATCCGGTAAGAAAAAAGGTAACAAAGTTTACTATGATAAGGATGGTAAACAGTTCCCACTTCCAGGGTATTCTTTAGCTAATTCTCTATGTGTAGCAGCTACAGGAGATAGTTTAGCTAAATGCGTAGATAGCGCAGAAAAAAAGACAATTAATCTCTGGAATTCTGAACAAAAGAAAGAATTACCTGCTGAGCGTCCAGTAGTTATGTGCTTAGTTAATAAGCCTGTTAAAGTAGCTGTTCACCAAGTAATTGAAGATAGAGTGGCTAAAGGTGCTAATGGACAGTATGAACCAACAGGTGAATCTCGTACTGTAAATAATTGTAAATTCTTTGGTAATTCAGATGGTAAAACTGCTGAAGAAATTACCAAGAAAGAAGATGCTGTTATGTTCGATAAATGGGCTAATAAAAATACTGGCACAGTTATTGATAAAAGCAGTAAAGCTAAAAATAGTTCAGCTGCATCTATTATGGGTGGTACTCCAGCTACCGATAATGGTCAAGCTTCACTATTTAGTTAATGCGAGTAGGTGGAATTGACCCAGGAGCTAATGGAGCAATATGTGTGTTAGATACAGATAATCCAACACATGTAGCTCTATTAGACCTAGGTAAAACATCTATCTATGATACGTATATATGGTTAGAGTTTTACCAAGTAAACGCATTATGGATAGAAGATATTCATTCTATGTATGGTATGTCAGCTAAGTCTAACTTTGGATTTGGAAAAAATTTAGGAATAGTTACTGCCATTTCTCAAATAGCTCTTACTAATACTGGAGGAGGAGTTATTTCTAAAACAGTTACTCCTAAAATATGGCAAAAATTTGCAGGTATTACTGTTAAAGGTAAAGAAATTAAAAAACAAGTCGCCGAGATAGCTAAAAAATTATACCCAACCGCTAATATATACGGTAAACGTGGAGGATTACTTGATGGACGATCTGACGCAGTAATGATTGCTCATTATGGATTACATAATAAGGAGAAAGTATGAAGATAGAAATAGATATAGATATTGAATCTATAGTAAAAGAAGCACTTAAAAAGAAACAAGAAGAAGATATAGTTCCTATTGAGACTATAGATATTGGTACTACTATTACTAAATCTAAATGGGAATATGGTAGAATGTCAGGTAAACGTAGAACTACTGAAGAATTAGAATTACATAGATTAGAGAAAGAAAAAGGAGACCTACTTACTCCTGAAGAAAAAGGAGAAGCTAGAGCCAGAATACAATTAGATGAAACTGCAGAAAATAACGCTAAAGAGGCCGCTATTAAAAAAGCTCGTATAGAAACTATAGCTGCTGAAGGTATGGCTGCTGCTTCTAAAGAATTACAAGAAGAAGCTTCTCAAGAGAAACAAGAAGAAGAAGAAATTCCAAAAGCTGAACCTATTAATACTCCTAATTCTTTATTTTCATGACAGACATCAATGAAGAACTCATTAAAAGATTAGAAGCTTTAAAATTTAAAAATCATAAAATAGGATTAAACTCATTAATTCAAGAAATAGATCCTAAAATTAAAACTAGTCCGTGGACTATTATTAAAAGTGTACTGGCTACAATAATAACTTTATTAGTATTAACTGTAAGTATACTTATGTTACCTATACTCGTAGTTATAATTTCAGCTATTGTTATATATGTAACTTATAAAATATCTTTTAGTGTTAAGGAGTTTAAAAATGATGATTAACCTTCAAAAAGCATTACACATTGTAAGTAAGCTTTTAAATGATTATTTGAATGATCCAAATATTCATATAACAGAAGAAGAAGAACAAGCTGTTATTCTAATTAGAGATATGGCAGAAGGAGAAGATTGGAATATCCAGGAAAGTAAAATTAATCTTAACTAAGCATTTTAGTAATATCAGATACAACTTCAAAACCAGTAACGTTATTAGCTTCGTCAAATAAATCATCAAATTGCATTAAATTAGGTGAAAAATCCCCACCTAACCACGCACTGTTAACATTACCTAATGTAGGTACACCGGTTATATGCTGAGTTAAAGCTGATAGTGCAACACTTGTTGGACTAGTTTTAACTAATTGGTTAACAGCTCTTTGATTTCTTAACCAGTAAGACAGAAATGAAGTTACTCCCACCGCATCAACTGCTTCTAATGGACCTAATAAAGCTTCATCAAATAATACAAAAGCATCTAATGATTCATGCATAGCCTCTTTAAAATCCCTACCTTTAACTTGTACTGCATGTTCTATCATCACATACCTACCTAAAAAGTCAGTCATTTGTACTAATTGCCTGGACATTTCATACGGTACGCTGCCTTTAGCAAAGAATAAAGTAGCTGCAATTGATTGTACTGTTCGCGGAATTCTATCCCCAATATGTTTATACTTGCCTTTAAATAATACTCGTTTCATTCTATTGAAGTATCCATCAATTTGAGCCTCATTAAGATCTTCAACAATTAATGAGTTCAATCCTGCTTGACTCATTTTATGTAATTTATTATTTTTAATTCTTACTTTTAAACGTTCAACTTGTAATGCTTCTGCACTTGTTTTTGGGTTCAATCTTTTTGTTTCAATGAGATGCTCTAATTTAGCTAATTCTCTACGATCTTTACTATATTTTCTATATTGTTGAATCCCTTCTATAATTTTATAAAAGATATATTGAATAGGAATTTTACGCATTGATAGTTGTGCAATATTAGAAAATAAATTACCAACAACTACTTGCGGTATAGCTAAAACTACTCTATTTTTACCATACCCAACTGTTTCTCTAATCAAATGATGAGTTAATCCAGCTATTTGTTTAGCTTTTTGAGCTCCATAACTTTTACCTTGTAACATTTTTAATTGTGTAACATCTAATTGAGTATATCCAAATACTTTATCAATGATATCCTCTCTAACCATAAATTCTCCATTGACAGCAAATTTATTAATATATTCCCGTATAACCCGTGGCATTTTTCTGTATCGATCAATATACGCAGAATTTTCATCCAGTAAATTAACAAACTGATCTCTATGATTTTTTAATAGATCTGCTTGTTCATGAACTAATAAATTAATAGTCTGTATATCATTTTCTATACTATTAACACGATCTACCAATCGAGATTGCATGTGAGCAAAAACATTTTGAATTTCTAGATCTGGTCTAAGAATTTCTTTAGTTGATTGATGATCCATCATTACACGATAATCAGTAATTCTATTATTTTGATCTCTAACTGGGGTAAATTTACTAAAGTTCGGATCATATTTTAATTGTTTAGCTAAATCTGCTTGTCGTATTTTAATTTCCTCAATTTTAGCAGTAATCTTTTTAAAATTAGGTTTATCTGTATTAGGATATTGATATGCAGGATTACGCATTAATATTTCAGTTAATGTCGTACCCATGTTTCTTTGATTAGTTGTAGACATAATCCCAGATATGTCTGCTACTTCAGGAATATTTCTATTAATATATAATGTATCAAAGGTTTGATCTTTATCTACTTTTCCTAATGGGTAGCTATCTTTGTATCCAAGACCAGCTTCTTTATCTTTATCTGAAGCTGGGCCTAATTTAATAGAAGTTAAGTTATCCATTCGTTCAACAATATACCCTTTAACCATTTGAATAGGATCACCATCAAATAGATCTTTACGAGATTTTGTTTTGTACACAACATGTGTATCTAACATATCGATAATCCCGTTATTAGTAGCATCAGCACTAAATTCATTATTAGATAAATTTTTAACTAACGAGACTGAATTTTCATCTAATTTACCTAAAGAAACAATTGTTGCATAAGCATCTAGTAAATTAGTTTGTTCCTCTGAGGGGTCTTCAATATGATCAAATGCGATAGAATATGCATTCGTATAAGGATTACCTAATTTCCCTCGTTTACCTGTTGCAATCCATTGTCCTAGCTCTTCTGCATATTGAATAGCAGGAGAACTTCCAGATAATCGTAATTTACGTTTAATAGCGTTTTTTAATTTCCCCCTAGCTTGTATATTATTTGTATCAAATCCTACAAGATCCATGATTCGTTGTGTACTACCAGGTCCCATAAATCCTAAATTGGCTAGTTTAAGACTAGATAGATCAGTTTTTAAAAGAACATCTGTTAAAGCTTCTCTTGTCTCGAATGACATTCCATGATCATCCATATCCTTTGGAGGAATGGATTTCCAAATATTTTTAAACCAGTTAGTATAGAAAGTCTCAGATTCTTGTCGTTGTTTAGATATATTAATTTTAGATTGTAATAGTTGTTCTTTAAGTTGAGGGCTTAACGCGCCTCCGCCCACTTCGTGGGCTATGCCGCGTAAAGTTTTATTTAACCCTGCATCAATTGCTTGTCTCATACTAAGTGATGCAGCATCATCACTTAATGCAAGGAAAGGAGCATTAATTACACCAGTAGCAAGGTTAGACATTGGATTTTTAGACGCAGTATTTGGGTCCATATCGACTGTTGCTTTTAGTATATTTATCCCGACTGTATTAGCAAAATCTCTAGCGATCTCATCAACTGCATCTAAACCTTGATAGAATTTACTTTCTATTTGTTTATGTTTACTTTTATGTTTATTTTGAACAGCTACTAATTTTTCAGTAATTGCAATAGCTTCTGCAAAAGAAGAAGAACTAGTTGCTTTGTATACTTTATGCCCTAACATTTCACGAATAGTATTTACTATTGCTTCAATAGTTTCTAAAACTTTACCTAGTAATGTTGTTCGACCGGGTCTAGTAGTCTTTTTCATAAAAGCTGCTAAATTTCGATTAGTAGCTGCATATGCTAAAAATTCATGTATTCTATCCTGTTCTTTTCCCTGGAATACATATTTATATTGTGCTTTAGCCATATCAATTTCTTTTTGTGAAGCTAATTTTACAGGACTAGTTCCAGCAGGTAAGAAAACTCTCCACTCCTTACCTTTACCATAAGTTTTTGTTAAACTCGCTGAAACTTCATCATATAACTTGTCAATCCGACCAGCGACTAATGGGTAATTACTAGCTGCTATAGAAGTCATAGCATGCAGCATTTCATGTACATATACTTCTGCTGGAGATTGACCATTACGAGTTAAAGGGCCCCCTTGACTAACTGAAATAGTCATTCGTTCTGCAGCTTCTTCGTAAGTACCTTGTGTAATTCCAACGATCTGTTGATATGTTAATTGAATATCACTAGTTTCATCAAAACCATCAGATAACATATTAAGTATGCTACTTAATACTTGAGTATGTTCGTCTTGCTCTTCTTTAGTACTATAATATTTAGAAGATAAAGAGCTCATTTGATCAAATAATCCTCTAAAATTATTACGAGTAATATCATCAAGCTCTCGAGTAGATTTTACGTGTGTATCACCTTGTGGTACGAATGATCCGCGTACATTCTCATCATTTGTTTCATCTGCAATTAGGTCGTCTATTTGTTTATTTTCAGTTTCATTTAGTTGATCATTAAATTGTGTAGCTATTGGTTTTTTTGGAGGAGATGGATTTTTAGGAGCTTCCTCAACAGATTTCCTAACTTGTTCTCTTAAAGTATTTTCAACAGTTTCTTCAGAAAGATTCTCTCTTTCTTCTGTTGGACTACGCATAATTGGCATTTGTGCAGATACAAATTGCCCAGTACTTCCGTCTTGAATAAATTTTTGTTTTTTAACAACTTTGTTTTTAATTGCTTTCAGTACTTTTAATCTTTGTTCTAAAGTTTCCTTATCTTCAGGCTTTTCTTTATTTTGATTATTGAATGAATTATTAAATAACCTATATCTAACTATGTCCATAATATCGTTACTACTATATTTTATTACTTTCTCAACTTGATCAAGTGTTATAGAAATAATACTATTTTCTAAATTAAAATTTTTATAAAAATCATTATAGTCTTCTGCAAAAGGAATTAGATTTTCAGGAGTACTGCCTACACCATCATGCGTTGGGAGCATAAATTTATTAGTATCTCGTTTAATAATAGATGCTGTTAAAATAGCAGCATCAATATTAATAATTTCTCTAATTAATGCAGCAACACCCGGTTTAATAAATTGTAATTGATTAGTAGTAGTTCTAACTGTATTAACTTTATCTTTTGTATTTGGATCATTGTATTGAACTACAACTTCTTCACTAGTAATTCTGGGGCTATCTCCGATTTTCTGGTCAATTTTATCAGTATCTCTAATAAATTCGGTGTTAGTAAGATCTACAAATCCTAAATTATAATCATCCTCTGGTGCTATTCTAGATAAAGGCCCTGCAAATTGAGGATAAACTTTGATAAGATCTCCGTTTGTATCTTGAATAAGATTACGAATTTCTAATTTGGTAAGACTATCTCTTTGGGGTGCTTTATCAAATTTTTTACCAGTTACTGAATCAATTAATGTACCTAATTTATGTTTTGTAGCTAATTCTTCATTTACTTCAGCAAGTTTATCTTTATATGCTTTTTCATAATGGGCCATAAATACTTCATGCAGTATTTCTCCCATTTCTACAATAGCATCACGAGGTTCTTTTGTGTCTTCAAGTAGTGTATTTAAACCAAATTCCAATCTAGGAGCAATGGTTGTACTAATTACAGCTTGTAATTTTTCTGTATTAAGCTGTGTATCAAATGCTGTAGAGTTTGCATTTGTAAACACATTTTGTTTCATTCTAGTAAGAAATTCTGCTTTACTAGTAACACCTTTAATTTTAGTACTCTTATCAAATGCACCTAATGTATCTAAATGTTCTGCAAGATTTACAACACTTCTTTCATAATATTCTTGTGCACTATGTTCTCCAAATTCCTTATCTTTAAAGAAATTATATTCATCTCTTAATTTTGCAATGAGTGCTGGATCTGGCTCAGATTTTTTTAATTCAGCATAAACTTTCTGGACTTCACCAATTGTTGTAGTTAATTCTTTAATAATATCAGTTGTTACGTCTCCAGAAATACGTTTAATTCCTCCACCATACATTTTCATAATGAATGGGTATTTAACAACATCACGTAATGTTTCCTGATCTTTAAAATCTGGGTATAGTACAGTTAATGCTGAATTTATTTGTGTAAATTTTTCATTAAAATCTTTACGATTTTTGTATTTTGGGGCTAATTTAGAATAAGCTTTTCGACCACTATTTTTCTTATAGTATTTCCATGCATTTTCAAGAGTTGTACCCTTATTTACTAATTCAACTAAATCATTATAGGGCCCTGGAGACATCACATCATGAAAAGGAAAAGTTCCAGGTTTACCTTGATAGTTTCCTACTTGCCCCATTCTTCTCCATAACTCTTCTTTTTCCCACATAGGAAATTGAACAACATTCATAGCCCAACCATTAGACATTCCATCAATTTCATAAATAAGGCTAGAACCAAATGATTCTTTTTTCTTCGGACCTTCAAGGACCGGCTCTACTCTATAGTTAAGTTTAAAACGCTTGTCTGCTTTAACCTTCATATATTCTGATAATCCAACTATGCCATTTAATAAAGACATATCTCCTTTTGGAAAGTCTTTTTTTACATCTCTCATAGCTTTAGCTAATTGAGAAGCAGCAAGTTTAATTTCTTTATCAGATTTTTTCTTTCTATTTTTAGCAGTATTGAGTAATTGTAAAGAAGCAATAGCTCTTAGCACACTTTCTTTTTTAATAATATTGTTATCAAAATCAAATTCAGTATTAAAACTATATTGCTTATCTGTTTTTATGCCGAAATTATATGCTACAGCCATTTTAAATTGCCATAGATTTTCTAATGTATATTCCTGCTCTTTCCATGATTCAACTAATGATCTAGTTATTTTACTTTGTTGGGGGTTAATACGGCCTGTTTGCATAAGCCTATGATGATTTTGTAATTCATATGCAATATGAAAATTATCTAATTCTTTGAGATCATATGCAGCAATAAGCTCATCTATTGTATTAGTTTTATTTGTATTAGATGAGGTCAAAGATAGCATTCTATCTTTATGATGTAATGGAATTTTATTTCCTTGTCTATCTCTCTGCCATCTTTTTTTTATTTTATTATTATCTGCTGTGTCTACGTATTCTTCTGTTCCATAAATTCTTATAACATCTGATAGTTCATATAACGCTTCTCTATGCTCACGTAGATCAGAAACAACATCCATTGCTTTATTCTTACGCCATACAGTATTATTGAGTTCTTCTAAAGCTTGAAGTACATCCCCTTCATCATCTACTCGACTAAATGTATTTTTAATTTGTTTAGATACTTTAGCGGGTTTTTGAAGTGGGCCCGAACTAATATCTAAATCAACTCCGCTAACTTCAATAATATTTGCTAATGCATTTCTAACATCTTTATTTGGATAAGTTTTATCTCTAACAGTAATATGCTTATAACCAATAGTACTGCCTTCAGGTGCATTATTAAAAACACGATTTGGTTTGTTTGGTTCTTTAAAATCCCAAATATGCTTATTAACATCAAAGTATTTAGAATCACCATCAGCTATAGTAATGGCCATCATTCCAAGAGCTGGACCTAAATGATCAAAATAAAGATCTGCTCCTGCTTGATCTATTGCACTATCTTCTGCAATTTTCTTAGCAGACATTTCTAAAAGTTGAATGGCAGCAGTACCCATACGTCCTGCTGAGTCATGAAAACCATATCCAATTTGATCAACTTGTTGTTGTTCATCAGGCATTAATGATTGATTTTTTCCTCCAAATAAAAATGCTTCTTTAGCAAATGGCTTATCTCCCCATCTATTATTATTAGGACTTTGTTGCTTAAATGTCATTGCACTAAGCATTAAGGTAAATATTACTTGATCTGGTAATCTTCCATTAACATTATCAGGATCTAATTCATCTTTTCGTAATAATGGAGTGAGCGGCATATGAAGTGCATGAATTTCAGCACTCATTAGTTCACTACGAAGAACAACTTTACCTCCTTCTAATTTTGTGTATTCTCCAGTTTCTTCAAATGCTCCTTCTTTATTAGTTGTAAGAACTTGAACTTCATAAATTTCTTTATCCCCTGGGTCACCTACATAATATACTTTAGTAGGATTACCATCTCGATCTTTCTGTTGTAAATCTCGATGAATTATTTGATCATATCTACCTTGAAAATCATTATATTGGTCAATTAATATATCAGCACTTTCAGGTTTTACACCTAAATCCATTAAAGCTTCTTTTAATGATGCATCATTATTAAAATCTGTATCTTGTAAAGTATTAATACCTTTTATTAATTTTTCAGAAGACCCTATTTGAACTAAGTCTGTAAATAGAGCTCTTGATAATCCAAGAACTTCATCTAATGAATCACCTACAATATAGTTATAAGTCTCTTTAGCTCCTTCAATAAATGTTTTTACAATTTTTAAATTCTTAACTGTAATTATCGATTCTTTGATATTTCTTTTGATGATAGAACGGATTCGCACATCTGGAGCAACTTCATCAGAACCCGGAGGAGATTTTTTAGATGAAGAACCTTTTCCTTTAAACTTTGAACCTTTACTTGATGTGGGTTGTTTACCTTCTTGGTTAATTTTAAGGGTGAGATCACCAATTTCTGATTTAAGTTCTTTAAGTTCATTAGCTTCCTCCTCTGTTAATTCTTCTTCTGATATTTTTAATAACTCAGTAGCTCTATCAGTAGCTGTTTTTAATTGTTCCTGGAGAGTGGGCCCTTTTTCATCTTCTACTAAAATTAATTCATCTACAGGTACAGTTAAATCAGTTCCTACTAATTTTGCGTAATCTTTTCCTTGGTATTCTATAATTTTATCTACAACTTCAATACCGCCTTCTCCTTCAAATCCCTTTCCAACATTCCATTGAACTCTTGATCCTTTAACTATAGGACTATCTACACCTAAACTAGCAATATCCTCATCGGACATTTCTTTACGCTTCTTAGGTTGATTTGCGTATAGTTTAATTAATCTATTAAGAACACCTTGCTCTCTTTTAAGTTGTTCTTTTTTAGAAGCAGCTTTAGCAGCCATAGGAGTATTGGCATAACCTTCAACAACCTCCATAATATAATTACCGTATTCAACTTCAGCAGCTAAAGCGTCAACTAAATTTTTCGATTGTGGACCGATATTAGTAATAAATTTACCATCTGCTCGTGCGTCTTCAATTTCTTTTGCAGTCATATTAGTAACAACATCGTACTGCATATCTCTAGTATCTGGATTAAGCGGAGTACCTATAACTGCTACAGCAAACGGAGAATTATCTTTGAAACCGTCTCTTGCAACGGTATTTTGTGCAGTTTGAAACGCTGCTAATTTACGATTTAAATTATTAGCATGCGTACTCATGTTTGATCTAAGAGCCGCAATTTGCTGGTCTCGTACTACGATGTCGTCTTTTAAAGTAGAATATGCATCAAGTATTTCTTGATAATAAGTATATAATCCTTTCCATTGCGCACTTTGTCCTTCAAGAATTTCTCCTTTTACAATACCTAAACTTTTTTCACTAGGAGCTAATTGTTCAGTAGCTGTTCTTTCAGCTTTAATTCTACGGCGATTAATTTCAGCTTTATAGAATTGTCGAGCTACTTCAGGAAGTGTAGAATCTTCAGATTTTTCTTGTAAAGATGAGGTAGGGTTTATCTTTTCATCAGATATATTTTCAAAACTATCAGCAGATGAACCTAATATTCTTGTTGCTTCACCTGCACGTTGTTTTAAATCTGCTATTTCTTTTTCAATTACTTTATTAAATCGTTTTTGCTGATCCTCTGTTAAATCTCGTTTAGATAATTCAGCTAATTGTTCTTCTCTAGTTAAAGGAGTTTTACCAGTAGCTTTAGGACGAGCTACTTCATATAATTGATCTATTGGAATAGTTGCTGATCTACCTTTTAATTTTACATGAACCTTCCCATCTCTCTCTTGTTCAGAAAGAAAATATTCTATTTTAAATCCTTGTGATGCTAAAATTTCTGGATCTTGAGAATCTATTTGAACAATATCACCTACTTTAAATCTACCGGAAGGATCAATATTAGCATATCCAATATCAGGAGGAACGAGTTCTACTCCCTCTACTATAGGAGGACTTAATGTAAGCGTCATCGTACCTTGAACTTCATCAGCTTTTTTCTTATCTCTGGCAATACCCTCTTCAGCTTCTTTTTTGTCTTCTCTCTTTTCTTTAAGTATTGCTTCAGCAGCTGTAATTCGGTTTGCTTTTTCTTTATCAGATAAACTTGCGTCATCCTTGGTTTCCTGAAGCTTCTTTTCAAAAGCTTCAATACTCTTATTTGCGTCTTTTAATCTTTGTTCATAAACTGCTGAAGTCTTTGGTTTTGGTTGTTGAAATAGTTTTTCTCCTTCAACTACTATTTCATTTAATGTAGTTGTGAATTCGTCTTCACTAATTGATTCCCCTTTTTTCTTTTCTTGTTTTTTTAAATCTCCTTTTGTTTTTAATCCTTTTTTAAATAATCCTGTTTTAGCAATAACGTGTTCGTAATCTCTACTTTCTAATAATTTTTCTGTATTCTCTTTAAGTGTTTGTAAGCGTTCTGCTTCTATAGCAGCAATATCTACATTAGCAGGAGAGTCTAATTTAGTAAATAATCGTTGTTCTTCCTCTCTTAAATCTCTTGAAGCTAGTTCTTTTTCTTCATCAGATAATTTAGTATCAACTTCAATTTTTGCAATTTCAGCTTGAACTTTTTTAAGTTTTGCTACATCAAATTGTCCTGGAACTGTATCTTTATAAGCTAGTGTTTCAGGTATTTGAGCTTTTAAATTATCGTATAATGCTTGTTTAGTTTCAAATTCACTATTAAAATTTGTATAAATTTCATCAAGAGCTTCTTGTGGAGTTAGTTCTCCTTTTAAAATTTGTAATTCATAAGTTAAAAATTGTTCTTTAAAATAAGTATTATCAGTTATTAGTTCTCCATTAGGACCGATCTCTGGTGGAGTGTCACGAGCTATAGCAGCGAAATCTTTTAATTCTGATTCGACAGTTTCAAAATCTTTTATAACCTTTGGATCAGTATTTTTGTAATCTTCAATTTTTTGTAATTTATCAGTAATTACAGCAAGATTATCTTCATGAAGTTTTCTTATTTTGTCATTAAATTCTTGAAGTTTACCTTCAGTTTTAAATGCATCAGTAATTTTAATAGCTGTTTTAGTTGCTATATCAAAAACTTTTACTCCAGCACCAGTACTAACTACTCCAAAACTTCCTAATAAAAATCCATGAGCTAGTTGAGAAGGATCGGCAGTCCATCTTTCTTTACTAAAGAGAGGAGCATCTCCTTGTTGTGCGCCTGATACCCATTCATCAAAAGCTTCTTGACTACCTTCAATAAATGGAACTTTAGCTACTGCTCCAGCTCCTTTAATTACTTTTTTTGCAGGACCTCCTAGATATTTTTGAGAAAATGTTTTTAAACCGGTTACTTGAGGACTTACAGTTTTAGTAACTGCTTTATTTACTTTCCGTGACCATACAAGTGGGCCTCCTAATCCAGGAATTTTTCCAAGAAATGTTGTTAAAACCCCAACACTAGCTTTTTCAGCAGCTAATCTTACTCCAGCTAATAACATTATTTCTTGAGCAATTTCGGGCGAAGGCTCTTCTCCATCATGTCCTGCTTTCCACTCTATAATAGCTTCTTCAGCCATTCCTACAGCTAAAGTAGTAAATAAACCTAATTGAACAGGGATATTTCCAAGAGCAAGAGCTAAAGTATATGGAACACTGCTCCAACCCATATCTATTAAAGATGCTTTATCATTTTTTAACGCATTCATTACTGCAGCTATAGTACCTTCTGATTCTGCAATTAAATGATATGCTTTGAGAGCTCCTCTTGGGTTTCGTTCATTTGTAGGAAAATGTTTTTTCCATTGTTCTGCAAATTCATCAAGTAGTTTAGATGTTTCTAAATTATGAGCTGCTTTACTTTCTAATTTTGCAAGAGTTTTGTATGTATCACTGTCTTTAAAAGTTTGTTGTTCTGTAGTTAAAGTAGGAGCTTTACTAATAACTTTATAACGTACGACATCTTCAGGACTAATATTATTAGAATCTGCTAATTGATTTAAAGTTGTAGGGCCTCCTATTACTCTATTTACAGCTTTAGCCATAGTTGCAGCTACAGGACCAAATTCTTTTGTGGCTTTATTAAATGCATGTTCTACTGAACCAGGCTCAGGTGCTCCGGCCATTTGTGCTTCTGTATCAGTTAGTGCATGCATAGCATAAGCTTCAGCTGCAACTTTATTTAACCCTGTTACTGTTTGTCCAGTGTAAGGATCTTCATACCCCCATACATTATTTTTATATTCAATTACCCCAGTTTCTTCATTTTTAGATATAATTTCTGTTTTAGTATCAAATGTTGGTTTTGCAAATGGTTTTAAAACTGCATCATCAAATCCTGGACTAGCACTATCATCAAAAGAAGGAAGTTCTACGTTTGCAAAATCTTCACTTCCAATATCTGTATAGTGAGGTTCTCTAGAACTAGGTCTTGGAGTAATGAATTCTGGTTCTTTTTTTGATTCTTCTTTTTTCTGATATTCTTCATAAGCTTTATGTAATTCTCCAGCTTTAGTGTAGCCTTTACGAAGAAGATCTTTTGCAACATCAGTAACCATTGGACCTTTTAACTTAGCTTTAGCGTCTTCAGCAGCTTGCATAGCTTCTAAACGTTCTGTAGGACTACCAGTAATTGGTGATCCTCTATCTTTCTTTTCAAAAGCTTCTGCTAAACGTTTACCAGCTTCTGACATAGCAACTTGTTTTGTAGGTATTTTATCTCCTGTAGTTGTAAAAGGACCTTGATCTGTAATCCTTGCACCTACAAGACCCGATAAGTGATCTACTAAACCTTGTGGAGTGGGGTTACCCCTAAACCAGGTTGGATTGCTTGTTACTACTTCAGGACGTACAAGGTCTGCAGCTAATCTAGTATCTCCATTCATAGCCGCCTGCAACATCATAGATCCGTCACCTGCTCCAAGAGTATGCATTACATACATGCTACCATTCGTTACAGGGATATTTTTACTTTCTAAATGGTCTTTATCGTCAATTGCTAGAAGATCCCCAGCAATTTTACTTTGCTCTGGATCGGTTCGTCCATCCGCAGTTAAACCTTTATTAGGATGTTTAACCATTAAACCAGCCCATGTACTTTCCGTAAACTGATGTGTTCCTGTAGCTGTTGAATTTGGATTTCTTGCAGTATTAGGATTTCTCTGACCACCACTTTCTGCACCTATAACTAACCTTCTATATTCGTCAAAATCGAATACTTTTTGTTCTGGTTTTTGTTGTTGTTTTGATTGTTGTTCAAGAGCAGTAGCTGCAGCATCTCGTCTAACAGAACCAGCAAAATCATCAAGTTCAAGTTTTTTAACTACATTACTTACAGCATTACCAGCAGCAGTATTAAAAGCATTAACTGCAGCAATTTCTCCTTCACTAGGTTTAGGAGGGATACTTAATGTTTTTTGCCACTGTTCTTCAGCACTTAAATTTTGAGGAGCATTAATTAATGCATTACGGCGTTCTTCAGCTTGAATAGCTAAGACACGTTGTTGATCTGCTGTAAGTCCAGCAGGTTGGGAAGGTTGGATTTTTGGGGCAAATTTACGTTGTAAAACTTGATCAAGTATTGAAGCTTTAGCTTTATGTACATTAGTTTGTTTAGCCGCTAATAATTCACTTATTCGATCTGCTTTAGTTTGTTGTAAAGAATCATTTGAGGAAGGAGTAATTGTAGCATCGGAAGTAGTACCATTAATTATACTTTGAATGATATCTGAATTATTAAGTGCCATGTTTTTTTATTCATAACTAAAGAATTAATGATTAAAATTAAGGTGTAAGATTAAATCCTTTAAACATTTGAGGCCAATTTTTTATATCTAAAGCTGGAATATAAGCCTGAGAAGCACTAGATCCAGGTAGACCTGGTGTTGCCAGATTTAAAGCTGCAGCTCGTAATCTTTGTTGAACCATATTTTCAGTTTCTATTCCTGAATCAATTGCTTTTTTTCTTAAATTAACAGCTCGTTTAAATGATCTAATATTTGTTTTCATTGCATCACTAGCTTTATTTGGAACACTTTGCATCATGATACGTAAAACATCTCGTGCATCTCTATCGGAAAGATCCCCACCTACACTTTCAACATCAATATCTGCTTTAAACCATGCTCTAATTCCCAAAAGTCCAGCATCTTTTTGTACTCTAACTTTATTAGTAGCCATTTTATAAAATGCTAAATTAAAGGCATCTAATCCTTGGTCATCTAATAAATCTACTTGCTCACCTGAATCTGGATCTTTATATAAGAAAGAAGTTCTTACTTTACGATAAGCTCCTTCAAATTGATCTCTAAGTTTTGCTTGATCTTCTAATGATTGTTCAGAACTATCAAAAACTCCCTCTTTTTGAAGTTTTTCAATAGTAGCTTTAATTGCAAAATCTGGACTATTACCTCCAGTTTGATTAATTGCATTTACTACTTGATTATCAGCTAATTGAGTTGCTGCAGTTGCTTCAATTGTTTCTTGTGCTAGTGTAGTTTCTTTTGCAGCAAGAAATTTTCCTCTTGTAAATGCAGGTCCTAAGGCAGGATCAGATGCTACTAGTTTATCTATATGTGCGTTAATTATTCGATCTGGTAATTGAGGAAATCCTGTTTCAGGATTTTTTAATCGTTTACGGATAATATCTTTAAATCTAGCTTGTGTAGCTAAATTAGTTCCACTTCGGCCTTTTTGCTCTCTTGCTTGTTGTAATGCAGTATGTACTCCTATTACTGTTCCGTCTTTATCTTTTATATCTTTATCTTGAAATAATCCATTAAATATACTTTCTGTTTCCCCAAATCTTCCTTGAGCCCCAGATCCAGGTATTAGATTCATACTATCTAATACTGTCATTACTTGCTTATCCCATCTTTCTTGATCTTCTTTGGGCATATTAGAAGTTCGTGCTACATGCTTTAATGCATTATTAACAGCTGTAACTTTACTTTTATAAGTTGTTGCTAACTTAGGATCTAAATTAGCTGCATTAACTAATTCATTACTTATTGCTTCAACTTTATCAGTTGCAATTGTACGTTTTCCTTCTACAACTTTACCTCTTGCAAACTCCCCAGCATATTTCGTTTTACCAAGTAGCTTAGTACTTGCTGCTATAGCTACTTCTCTTGGTAGTCCTTGATAATTTTTTTGTAAACTATCTGCTGCTCTATTAATTGCAGCTGTTTCAACAGTACTTGTATATGATTTTTTATCATTAACATCCAAACTAAGTTCTCTCATTGAACTAAAAATATTCTCTGGATTGAACTGATACCCAGATTGATTTGCTATTGTATCTACCATCTTATTAGTTAATGCAGATTGATTCACATTATTATTAGCATTATCAGTCCAGTCTCTGCTTTGCTGATCTAAATTAAGTGGATTTGACCAATCACTTTCTCCCATTTGCCCAGTTACTTTTTGACTGTCTCTCATTGTTTTTACTTGATCAAACATCTTTGCTTCACTTTGTACTGTATCTTGATCAGTTTTTAATTGTGTACCAAACAATTTACTAAGCTGAGAGGGGCTATGTATGCCTACTTGTCCTTCTCCATATTCTATTCTGTTTCGATTATCAATTAGAGGATTACCAGTATTAAATAAATTTTTAGCTTCTGCAGCAATACGATTTGCATCTGATTGCCCTAATCCAGTAAATAGATCGGCAATATTCTTATTATCTTGTTGGACTAATTGAGCTTGTTTATCTAATAAATTTGTTTCTGCAACAATAGTTTTAGAGGGATCGCCTATACCAGCAATTTGTTGCCAAGCATTTTGATAAGCCATAGTAGTTTCCTAAACGTAAGTAGAGGGAGTCCACTCTGTTTTTTCAGGAGTTCCTTGTGGACGTTGTGTATTATAAAATCTTAAATCTGCTGCAGTTTTACGGGCTTCATTTCTTTGCATACCACTTATATTCGCATCTATTGCTTCCATTTGTTTACCTCGTAATGCATTAAGCGCACTACTTTGATTAAGATATGCATCCATAAGTTTAGGCTTATCAAAAAAATGTTCTTTAATACCTAATCCCATTTTCATTAATTGAGGAACTTCTTGTTTACCGAACCAGTCCATTGCTTTACCACCATATTCACCAATTTTTCCAAATAGACCGCCGTAACCTTCTTCTTCTAATTGACTACTAAATAATCCTGGTGGTTCAACAAAAGCAGGAGGACGTTTTGGTATATACTCACTAGTAAAACCCGGAAACATCTGTCCACCCAGTGCTGCAGCATTATCTGAACTTTGTGTATATGCTGATGGCACAATCTCTCCGCGTGGGTTACTAAACTTTACTAAACCATCATAAATAGGATTAGCACTACGGCCCTCATATCGTTTATCTGGCCAAGTAAATTCTGTCATAACTATATCTCCTTATTTACTGCTAATATAATATATAATATTACTAGTATTAATCTTAATTGTCTATATGTTTAAAGAAGCTCCTACATCTAATTTAGGACTAAAATCAATATCATAAATATCAAAATTACTTGTAATTCTTCTTTCTACTGTAGATGCAAGCCATATATTTGCTGGTAATCCATTAAGTTCTTGACCCCCTACTTTCCATCCAGAATATAATACTCTAGATAAATCTAAAGAATTTCTCCTATTTTTAAGGCTACTTTCTGTAAGTTGTTCTAATTCCTCTTGTTTTTTAGTATATTCACTATTCCAAATTTGTGCTTGATTAGCCATACCTTCTATTGCTTCATTTTGTGCTGCTGCTTTTAATGAGCCTACTCCTTGTAACGCATAATTAGCTACTTGTAATATTTCTACACCAGTGAAATCCATAGGATTTCTAAATGAAGTCATATTATTAAAACTAAATCCACCACCAGATATATCTGATATATTAACGTCACCTATCATATCTCCCATATCATCAAACATACCACTTGTTCCATCATCAAAACTTAGATCACCCTCCCATGACATAATTGCTATACTAGCTACAAGATTTAAAATCATACGTAAAGCAGGGTCATCTACTAATTCTGCAATAATTTGCTGAATAATAGATTGAACTATGAATTTAAAAGCATAAGTAACTAATTTAGTTAATACTAGCTTAACAGCAGCCATAACCCCGGCTGTAGCGGCTGTACCTGCAACTTGTGTAAGAAACCCACTAATTGTTCCTCCATCTGCGCCCCATGTAAAATAAACTATAACTATAATAATAATAATCATTACAAGGGCTTGAAAGAAACTCATGCCCGCATGATGAATAACTTCATAATGAGCTACATAAATAGATACATGAGCTCCAGCTAAAAATAATTGTCCTTGTTGTGTGTGAGATAGATCTTTAATAAATGTGTATACAAATGGAACCATTAAATCATTTTTAGCCCCTAAATTGAATTTAACAGTCTTAAATCTACCAGTTGCACCATCTACAACACGCATAGCAGCAATAGGAGCTGCTACAGTATACGCATCTAACCCATTTGCTTTAGCACAATAGTAAGTAATTGATTGTCCTGAAGTTGTTTCTTCTGATGCTTGTTGGAGCATTTGAAGAACTCCTGATCCATTATTTTTATATACCATATCAGGAGTCAAATAAATCAATGTACTTGCTGAGCCATCAGATTCTAATAAATTAGGAGTAGGATTGTTATAGCTCATTCTTTCAGTTACTTGTAACCAATCAGCTGCTTCAGTTGTAGTAGTACCGGGATTAATTACCCCATTTCCATCTAAAAAGTCCTGTACTTCATCTAAATCATCGGCTTTATATCCTACGTTATACGTTCCTTTTCCAGATGAACTATAATAAGGAAATTTTAATAACCCATCAGATCCAAATTTAGACATATCTGAATAATATATGCCATTTTCAGCACTGCCACTATTAGCATCAATATCAGCTAATGACGTAAACGTATATGTAATATAGTTAAATTGAAATGCGTCATTTTTATCTTCTGTTGTAGTAAGAATATTATTAGTAGGTTTTGTATCTCCTGATGCTGTATTATCATAAGTTCCTTGCGTAGTTCCTTGAGCAGGATATAGATTTTCAAACATTCTAAATAAATATGACATACCAGCTTGTGAGGTATCCCACATTCTTACACCAAAATTAACATAAACATTATCTACATCTCCTGCAGCTAATCCAGAATCACTTAAAACCCCATTAATTATTTCTTCTGCATCTAAATTAAGAATAGCTAATAAGTCTTCAATTTGTTGTTTTTTAGTAGCTCCAAATGTAGTGTAATTTGAATTACTAATTCTTAAAGGAATAGCGTTAATAGCTTGTAATACACTATTATCAATATTAATTGGCTCTTCAACTGTATCTAAATCCGTGTAAGTTCCTTCTCCAACTTTATAAACAAATAGATATGTTCTAGAGGGAGTAGGATTTTGATAATATTCTACAACATAATGTAATTCAGTAGGTTTAGTAGGTACTGTATATGGAAGAGTTCTAGTATTCCCTAAAGAATTATATACTTGAACAGTATAATCATCAGGAATAGGATTATAAACAACTGTACCTAAATTAACCTGCCATCGTTCGTCAGCCGTTACTGCATCGGAACTAGCAGTTTCACTAGTTATATCAATATCAAAATGATTAGTAGATGGGGTTACTGTAACCGTATCGGCAGCAGGAGTAATAGGACTAGTACTAGTTGTAGAATAATCTACTCCCATTGTATTAGTTCCTACGTTGTATTCTTTATTTTCTTGTAGCCAATACTTAATCCAATCAGCTTGAGATAATGCTCTTAAAGCAGTTACTTCTAAAGTACAAGCTACTCCTGTAATAGTTTGTAATGTAGCGGTTACCTCAGTGTAATCAACAATTGCGATATATGAATCAAGCTCAGGAAACCCTTCAAAATAGTTTCCGTTCTCAATAAATTTCATAAAGTCTTTGACATTACCGCGAAGACTTCTAAATACAAGATTATAAATTAAAGAAGTAGAGAGATCTTTATCAGCCAAGATAGACTGAAGAAGAGATTGTTGGATAGGATTTTTATGATCTACATCATCAAAGAGGGGATAATTCCGAACTTCAAAATATTCAATAATTTGAGTACTCCCCCCATCAAATCCAAGGAGTACCATAATTAATTGAACAACCATTTCAACTACTTGTACAACTGCTTCAACTATAGAAACAATTACATCAACAATAGCTGAAACAATATTACCAATGAAACTCATAAACGCCTCCTAGGTAGGTTCGGCGTTTTCTATTTGCGTATTAATATTACCTGTGCCAGTTGTATTAATTGCTGTTACTCCAGTAGAAGCTACTCCAGCAGTAGATATATTAACAGCCCATGCATCTAATAATGTTTTAAGGTATTTTTGATCCGCATTCCATTGGAACCCTTTAGCTTGTTCAGTAGACAAATTATTCGCTCTACCAGCAACACTAGTAGTTGTTGGAGCTACTTTGGTTGATTTTTCAGTTTGTGCAAATTCAGTAATTTCTTTTTGAAATAATAAAGCTTCTTCAGCATTACCTTTTTGCATACCTATTGTGTAAGCTACAGCTTGTTGTACAGTAGCTTGTATAGCTGTTAAATATACTGTCGCGTAATCACTGCCGGTAATTCTACCTAGATTAAATTGGGCAGCCATATGTGCATTGACAGTTTCCATCATATCATCGAATACACCAGTGCCTGTTACTACATTACTTGCATCTGTAGCAACACCAGCAGTTAAATTAGCAATAGTAATCGCCATTAGTTAACTCCTACATTAAATCCTGCTGCAGCTTGTTGATCAGCAAGTGTTTTGATTTCTCCAGGAGTAAGATCTGGTAAAATTACCACATTAAATTTCTTAGTTAAATATGGTTCTAAAACTTTTTCACCATTAGGACGAGTAACAGTTTTAAATTTTTGCATTTCAGCACTTTCAATTTGACGAAGAATAATTGTTGGAACATGCCAACCTTCCTCATTACTGAAGGGAACAAACTTTTTAATCATTCGTCCATTATTAATTCCTGACATACCTACAGTAAAAATAAGTCCTGGGTAATTAACCATAAGAGGATCATTAGGAGTAACTACTACACGAACAAGTTTCATGGCTGCTTGTTCTGCAGTCAATGTATTTATACTTGCTATATGTTTTTCTTTTGCAGCTCTAGATTCAGGAGTAGAACCAGAAAGAGAACGGTGCTTTACATTACCGGTAATCTCAAGCTTACTGTCTTTAGGATCTTCTTTATATTCTTTAGTCCTAACTGCAGCTAGAGTAGAAGCAAGTTTCTTTGATCCTGTTTTATGATGTAATGTAACACCATTATCTGCTAGTTCCTGTCGAAGTTCATCATCCGTCATCCCGTTAATAGGAGCTGCTATTGTAGTGTCTTCCATGCTTCCTCCGAATTATAATTTAAAGAATGTCCCCCGAGCCCTAAAGGGCTCGGAGGGACAGGTAAACAATATTATTATACTGCTGCTAGAGCAGTCCAAATAATACCTAAGC